>Ga0180438_10001869_pt1 | contig 36121 bp, 25 predicted proteins | sample SS_ome_12_FD_132455 | JGI IMG/M metagenome (GOLD analysis project Ga0180438, IMG submission 132455) | Hypersaline lake sediment archaeal communities from the Salton Sea, California, USA - SS_3_D_2 metaG | ecosystem: Environmental > Aquatic > Non-marine Saline and Alkaline > Hypersaline >... | reverse complement strand
TTCAGCCGGACTTGACGGGCGGATAGCCATCTGGGATGTGGGATCCGGAGAGGGGATCCAGATTTATGATGGTTACACGGATGCGGTGAACGAGGTTGCCTGGTCGCCTGATGGAAACTGGATTGCGGGGGGTGGGATGGATGGGAATATTACTATCTGGCAGGCAGCCACGGGAATTATTTTTCAGAAGCTGGAAGGGCACCAGGAGGCGATCGAGCGGCTGGTTTGGTCAAACAACAGCGCAATGCTGGCCTCGCTGTCATCAGAGACAACCGCCCTGGTCTGGGATGTGGAGCAGGGAGAAATCTTACTAAAAATCGAGCAGAGGATCAAAGTGCCCGAAGGAGCAGTCCTCATGCCTGATGGCAGCCCGCTCGAATCCGAAATGGAGGTAAATGCTTATGACGTTTCCTTCTCCCCGGACGACAGGTTCCTGGCACTGGGCGGTAAAGACACCCGGGTGTATATCTGGGACCTGGAAAGCGGGGAAAGAGAGAATACACTTAATGGGCATACCTGGGAGATTATCGGGGTTGACTTCATCAATGGCGGGGAGCGGCTGGTTTCGATGAGCATGGACGGAAGGCTTCTCTACTGGGATTTGGAGGACACTGAGCCGGTGGATCAGAAGTATTTCCCCGGCATGACCAGCATGGTCCTCTCCCCGGACGAGGAGTTTATCGCCATGGGCGAATGGGACGGACATGTGGTTATGTGGGATACAACCAACGAGATTCCGTGCCGGAGTTTCAACGGGAGCAATGATGTGGTATTTCCGTCCGAGTTCAGCCCTGACGGCAGGTATCTGATCACTGGTGTGGATGGTGAGCTAAGATCGGCGCTGCTATGGGATCCAAAAACGGGCGAGATTCTGGAAAGTTTCACAGGGCACACCTTTGATATCAGGGGCGTCTCCATATCTCCGGACGGCGCTGTGCTTGCTACCGCGGCCTGGGACGGCACCATACTCCTGTGGGACCTGGATTAAAGACCTTGTTTTATCCCTTTTCTCCTCCATATAAGAAAGCCTGAGCCGTTCTCCAGCTCAGGCTTTCTCGATTTCCAGGGGCAGTCTAAAAAAAATCAACCCCACTTATTCGAGCCGGGGCTCTTGGGGTACTGGCGCCCTGAGTGGGCAACATCCGTAATACCCAGTTCCATGCCGAGAGCAAACTCCGTTTCTGTGATGTATGCTTGGGTGAGGTGCGGGGGTTCGGGGACCTGGCTCTCAACTACAAAACGAAGTACACAATTGACCCCATCGATCGCTTTGAAGAGCGGTTCGACTTCGTCCAACACATATTCTTCCGGTTTATCTTCCAGGACGATCGCGTCGACTGGCACCACTATCCTGAACCTTTCGAATCCCTTTATCAGGCAGGCGCGGATAACAACAAAACGGTCTAAATCGCCCTCGGGCTGGTCCTTATACTGTTTGTATAAATTTAACGCAATTTCATGGGGGCTGTATCCTTCCGCGATCTGGAGAAAGAACCAGGCCCGTTTGCGAGGTCTTGCTGCTGGATTACCCATTTTTGGTTTCCTCCTTTTGTGTGAATATATCTGAGACTGAATTCCAATAACGAATCGAAAACAATTAGATTTTAGAATCGTTTCTGCTATGGCACTCTCCTTTCCAAAAAAGCGGATAAAAATACCCGGGTTGGAAGCGCGCAAGCCAAAATAATCAGCGCCACTCCCTTTCCACGACAAACCGGCTGAAGGGCATCTGGAGCGACCGTTCGCCGGGCAATCTTACCCAGGGTTTTGCCAGCATCCACCCGCTGCTGTATCCAAGCGGCATTATCACAGCCTGTTCGGCGACCAGGATCCGGTCAGCCTGGCTGTACAATTGCATGCGGTTGGCGTGATCGGTGATCCTTTTTGCCGATTCTACCAGGGTGTCAAAGCGGGGATTAAACCAGCGGGGGACGTTCAAGCCCTCTAAACTGTGAAACGTAACCCGCAGCATATTGTCAGGGTCGGGGTAGTCGGCGCTCCAGCCGACGGTCATAAGCTGGGCCGGATCGCTGGTAAAACGCTGGTAGTACTCGGGCCATTCAAGGCTCTCTGTTTTCAGTTCCAAACCTAAATTTTCGTTCCAGGCGCTCTGCAAAAAGGGAACGATGCGGTCTTCACGCGAGGCGGTCGGCTGAAGCCAGGTGATCTCTGGGAAACCCCTACCGTCCGAATATCCGGCCTGCGAGAGGAGCTGGCGGGCCAGGTCCGGGTTATATTCCAGCCCGATCCCGGGTGTATGGCCGACCATCCCGGGTGGGACAAACCCGCCTGAAGCCTGGGCATACAAGCCCTGGCTGGCGCTGCGGGCAAGTTCGGCGCGGTCGACCGCGTGGATGAATGCCCGCCGGACGAGGTGGTCATCAAAGGGGGGTATATCGGAGCGAAAGCTTAAATAGAGGGTTGATGGGCGCGGAATCGAGACAATTTCGGCAGGGCTTGCGTTCATAGCCTGGATGATAGTGGCCGGGTCGGCATTAAACAAAGCCAGAGCATCCAGGTCACCCGCCTGGTAGATTTCCAGGGCGGTCCAGATTGTTTCAAAGGTAAGGATATCCACACGCTGGACATTACCGCCCCGTTCAGCCCGGTAAAGCGGGTTCTTCTCCAGCGTTATCCACTCGCCAGCTTTTGCCCCTGATATTTCATACGGCCCGTTGGTGACGATATTTTCCGGCAGCGCCCACCGGTCGCCGTGAATGGCCTGCATCCAGAGGGGCAGCGGGTAGAAGACTGGATGGGCTAAGAGGTAAGGGAGGTAGGGCGTTGGTTCTTCCAGTTCAACTTCGAGCAGGAAATCACCCCGGGCATGGGCTCCCAGCTGGTCGGGATCCTCGAGGCGGTTCTCCCGGAGAGCACGCCCGTTTTTTATGGCATACATCAAGCTGGCTGCGGCGGTTTCCTCTTCTGAGCGCAGGTTATGTTTCCAGGCGTTGACAAAATCGGCGGCTCTGACATAAGAGTCATCATTCCAGAGAGCGCCTTCTCTTAAATAAAAAGTATATCTGGAACCGTCATCGTTGACGTCCCAGCGCTCAGCCGCCGCGGGGAGGACGTTATAGTCATGCCCGATTCTCACCAGGCCCTCAAAAATCTGGGAGACGATAAACGCAGAGACATCATCTTCCGCCTTTCCGGGGTCGAGGGTGCGCGGTTCTTCAATCGCAAAACGCAGAGTGGCGAGAGGCTGGAAGTGCGGCGGCAGTTCCGGCGAGTCCTGCAGTGGTTCCCAGAGGCGAAAAGCCTGCTGGTATGATTCCTGGGCTTTTTGGGGTTCGAATGCGGCGGTATATACCAGACCCAATTTGAGATAAGTCCGGGCAGTTTCTTCTATAAAACCTCCTTTCAATTGAATCTGGCAGGCCTGCTGGTAATAATTTTCCGCTTCCTGGAGGGCATAAAGGGCGCGGGCATTGTCGCCAGCCTGGATTAAATAAGGCAGAGCCTGTTCGGGCTTGCCGGCCTGCTGAAAATGGCGCGCCAGCTGCACGGCAATCTGTTTGGTGTTAGCCCAGTATAGAATCTCCAGAGATTCGCCAACATCATTGTGCAGCAGCATCCGTTCCCGGTTTCCAAGGCTTTCGTATATATAGGCGTGAAACATGGTATGCGTAAATTGGTACTGGTTCAGATAAAGTTCACCGACCTGGATGAGCCCAATTTCTCGAACCAGCCTGTGGTTCCTGCCAAGCTCTTTAGACAACCAGTTCTCAACGGTACGTTCTTCCAGATTCTGGACGCGGGCGACCACCTGCGATGTGAATTGCTCGCCTTCAACGCTGGCAACCCGCAACAATTCCGCCAGCCTGTTATCCAGCCGGTTAACCCGTTCTTCAATAATCCCCTCGATTTTTGGGGGCAGCAGCTCCCAATCCAGGGAGGGCCCTTCCTGCCAGAAGCCGTCCTGTTGGATCAGGTGTTCACGGGCTTCCATCTCCCTGAGCAGTTCAATGGTGAACAGCGGGTGGCCCCTGGTATGTTCGAAAAGGGATCGGCGGAAGTCAGATCCCAGCCTGTTGGGGCTGGCGTCGAGGTATTTTTCGATGAACTGCCGGTCCTCTTCATCCCCTGTTTGTCCCAGGTCAATCCAGATATCTCCGTACAGGCGTTTTAATTCGCCCAGGACTTTTTCAAGCGGATGGCGGGAGCCATCCCTGCCAGAGGCGATCTCATCAGGGCGGTATGCGCATACTACAAGGATGCGGTAACCCGCAAGACGGCGGCTGAGGTGGAAAAACAGGTCAATGGAAGCGCGGTCTGCCCACTGCATGTCGTCCAGAAAGACCAGCAATGGAAAAGAATTCGAAATATACTGGAGCAGGGTCGTAAACCCATGCTGCAGGCTGGATGGCTCGGAGACCTCCTGCCCCCCTTTTTTTTCAGGGATACTTGCCAGCCGGTCAACCCATCCCTCCCTGCCGGCTTCCATAAATGGTTGGTAGGACAGCAGCCTTTCTCGGTTAACAAAGGAGCCGATCAGGTCCGGACAGTGGTCCAACAGCGCAAAAATCACTTCGGGCAGGGCGCTCCACAACCGGAGTGCCTGGTCGGGTGTGATGACAGCGGACCTCCAGGATGGTTCAAGCTCGCCAGTTAACAGGTTTATTACTTCGCGGAAGGGAAGATACGGGTCACTCATCCCCGAAAGGGCATTGCAGCTTCCTTTGACCACCAGTAACCCGGGGACAGATTGGGAAGCCTGGATGGCAAATTGATTCATCAATGCGGTCTTACCGCGTCCGGCGCCGCCGGTGATAAAGACCAATCCACCCACCCGTTCTGAAAGACAATCAAGGGATTCACGCAGGGCTGTAAGTTCGTTTTCCCGGGCGACAAACAGCGGATGGCGGGCCGCTATCGCCGGCAGGCCTCTTTCCAGAAAAGGCGGAATGCGGGAGGGTTTGCTGAGAAACCGGGCTGTTTCAGGGCAGGGAGCGGGCAGAGTGCCGGACTGGATCCCCTGGTATATTGCTACTGTGCCCTGCTCGGGCGTAACCCCCAATTCATTTTCCAACAACCCACGGCAGTATTCGAAATGAGCCAGGGCGGCTGAGCGCTGACCCGAGAAATAGAGCAAACGCATTAATTTGCGGTGGGCACTCTCATCGAGAGGTTCCATCTGAAGCAGCCTGTTTGTGTAATTGAGCCCCTCTTCCCAGCGATTTTCTTCCAGCAGGCGGTCGACCAGCTGGTGCAGCGCCTCGAGAATGGATTGGTGCAGTCTTATTCGTTCAGAGTCAACCCAGCGTTCGAACCCGCCCGCGCCGCGCAGGTAAAAACCTTTCAAGAAGTCGCCTTTGTAGATCGAGACGGCTTCTTCAAGGGAGCCAGCCTGGAGGTGATTCTCCAATTCCCACACATCCAAGCGGGTATTCGAATCCAGTTCAAAAGTGACGCTATCTCTGGAGATTGAAAAAAATCCAGGCAGGTGTTTGTTCAGGCTGGCCAGCACAACCCTTAGGTTGGAAAGCGACCTGCCTTGAGGGCGTTCTTCCCAAAGGAATTCAGCCAGAAATTCGCGCGCATGCGGGACCCGGGTGCAGGCAAGATAAACCAGCAGGGCTTCAACTTTTCTGGAAGCCAGGCCACTTAGCGGCTTATTATTGAGCGTGATAGAAAATCCCCCCAGTGTGGTGATCTTCAGTTCATCGCTAACGGGCACCGCCTGTAGCTCCTCTGGTGTGGAAGGGAGAGCAATTCATTATTTAATTTATATCGATATTTGTGCAGAGTTTGTATTTTTTAGACAAATTATATGTACTATCAGATTATATATCATTTGGAGCAATAAAATATATCCTTAGTAGAGGCGCTTTAAGGAGTATGGAGGCTGAACAGGGTTACCTCCGGGGCACAATTGTAACGAAATGGGACGCTGATGTTTCCGATGCCGCGATTGGTGTAGAGCCACATATCCCTTACCCGGTAGAGGCTAAAATCATACTTTTTCCCGAGGTGAGGAAGTACAAATGCGCCAAAACCGGGCAGCCGGACCTGTCCGCCGTGCGAATGCCCGGATAACTGGAGGGTAACTCTGGGATCCAGGCATATTACGTCAGCCACATCCGGTTCATGAACCAGAACTACTGCTGGCACTTCTGGAGGGCAGCCCGCAAGGGCTGTTTTGAGATTGGGGCGTCCGCTCCAGGCATCCTCCAAACCGGCCAGATACATGTTCCCTTTGCCCCTAGAGATCATAACACCTTCGTTTTCCAATACCGGCAGACCTGCATTGCGCAAAGTCCCCCGGACAACATCAAGGTTGGTCCAGATATCGTGATTGCCGATCACAGAAAAAACTCCATGGGAAGCGTTTAACCCGGCCAGGATGGGCGCCAGGATAGCGACAGCCCCCAAATTGCGCCAGACATAGTCTCCGGTAAGCACTATAAGGTCCGGATCGAGCATGTTGGTCACTTCCACTGCCTTTTTGATCAGTTCCGGTTTGGTGTAGGGATAAATGTGGAAGTCTGACAACTGGGCGATCTTATAGCCTTCCAGAGCAGGGTGCAGATTCTTAACCGGCAGGTTGATTCTTGACACTGAAATCTGGCTGGATTCATTGTTTAAGGCAAGAAAGCCGGTAACCGCAATAAGGCTTCCACCAAGGACGGACCCGGTGATTTTAAGAGCATTGCCTCTGTTCAGGCTGGGCATCGGCCTGGCTCAGCTCAGCCCTTCGAATATAATATCCAGGAACTTTGCCCGGTCGATGTCAATTCCGACATCCACATTTTGTTCAACCGGATGGTATCCGGAGATGTCTGCAACCGTGCGGCCGCGGGTGAGATTCCCGTGCAGTTCAATATTGACGTGCATCTTTCTGGTCTGGACAATTTGCGGGTCAATGATCGCAGCGACCGCACATGCATCGAAGATCTGACCGCCTTCCAACCCGAGGTTGTCGATGAACCAGTTAACTTCATCCCGGATGATGCCTGAGGCAGCCTGGGCCTGGGGGGTATTTATCTTCCTGAGCCGGTCTGCATCTTCCAGGCTGACAAGCGCTCTGGAGGTCACCTCCAGCCCAACCATCGTAATGGGTATGCCGGAGTTGAACACAATGTGGGCCGCTTCCGGATCAGCCAGGATGTTAAATTCAGCCGAAGGGGTCATGTTTCCTTCCGTGAAAGCCCCAGCCATCGTAACGATGCGCGGAATACGTTCTGCAATTGCTGGCTCCAGGCGCAGGGCAAGCGCCAGGTTGGTTTGCGGTCCAATGGGGGTGTAAATGGTCTCGGGACCACCGGGTCCGAGGTAATAATCGACGATAAAATCGACCGCCCGTCCCGCCGTGGGTGTGATACCTGCGGGGGGAAGGGGCAGGGTTGATTTCTGGATGGGGTGAGTCTGGATCAGGTCGCCGATGAGCGGACATTCTGAACCGGCATATACCGGCGTCTTTTCCAAATGACCGGCCTGGAGGACGCGCAGGGTATTGTCCAGGGTCAGCTCCAGCGGCCCATTTCCATGGCAAACAGTCACCGCAACCAATTCAATTCTGGGATGGTGTCCCGCCAGCAAAATCGCCACGGCGTCATCCCCGCCGGTATCGACGTCCAGGATAATTTTTTGAGCCATACGTTCTCACTCCTGATGTTTAAATTCTGTATCATCAAGCATCTGGCTGGTCTGGATACGGCTTAACCCGCCGCCAGCCTCTGGATTGCGCCCGCCGCCAAAAGCCCTGAAATAGGGTTCCCCCAGCAACTCTGCACGCCGGGCTGCAGCCAGCGCTCCCGGAATCCAGGCGATTAATGGAGAGAACACTTCCGGAACACCATCCGCAAAAGGAAGGTGGAGGTAATCGCCTTCCAGCAGGCGGCTGTAACTTTGGGGCGCGACAAGGGCCACCCGCCGGCCGATACCGATCCCAGCCCTGGCAATCTCTAATGCCCTTGAGCGGTCGCGCTCTCCTGCGCTTATGATAAAGGTGGGTGTGGTTGGATGGCGAGCAAAATACTGCAGGTGGGCCCATTCTTCCAGGTCGACAGGAGAAGCAAAATCCCCGCTGGCTTCCAGCATCTTTGCCGCGCAGTACGAAGAGGTGCCGAAGTTTGGGCCCCCACCGGCGAATAAGAACAGGTTTTCTTCCTGCCATTCCGGGAGATGCCGGTTTATTAACTCCAGGTTTGTTGAGATTCCATTTTCGACAGCATCTGAAAGAGCGAGCAGGTCGTTGCGCAGGGAACCAGCCTGTTTGGAGGTGAGCTTTCCCAGTCTCTCGCCTGTAAGGATCGCAGAAAGGTACAGGGCCAACAAATTGAGAACATAGGATCGGATTCCTGGAACGACAAGGTCCGGCTGGCTGTGAATGGGGGGCGCGCTGGCGACAAGGGTTTGTCGGGCTGACCCTGCAAGCCGGCTGTTTGGGCTGGCTGTAAGCGCTATTGTGTGCAGGTTGCAGGCATTGGCACGCCGCAGCGCTTCAATTGTACGGGCGACCTCGCCTGAAACAGAAATACCGATTACCAGGCTGGATGAGGCCTGTACGGGTAAAAAGTCGACTGAATAACGGGCAAACTGCAGCGAGGTTTGGGCTTCCGCCGGAGTACCAGCGAGCGACTCGAAGGCAAGCTGGCTGCAAAGAGCCGCGTGGTGCGAATCTCCGCACCCGCAAAGGTAAACACGCCCAATCGAGCGGCATAAATCCGGACTAAAAACCTGCCTGACAGCATCATCCAGGTTTGCCAATTCCTGACGGATAAGTTCAGGCACGCTGGTAATCTCAGCGAAAATTGGATTGGATGCCATTATTCTGCCCCCCTCAGAGCGCTGAGAATATCGTTAAATAATGCCTGCGATCCGGAGTATGGATAGGAGGCGGCGTTCTATCCAAGGAAGTGAATCACTGCCGAGATATCGGGGAAAGCCCCCCCGCCCCCAATTACAGTGGTGGCCAGCCCGCCGAGGGCATTTGCAAAAATCCCGGCGCAGGGTAAATTGAAAGATTTCAGCTGGGAATAGATCAAGCTGGCGCTGAAAGCGTCGCCCGCCCCGGTCGTATCTACTGCCTGAACGGGGAAAGACGGGAGAATGATTGAATGGTCTGAATTAGCAATCAGGCAGCCGCGGCTTCCGAGCTTGAGGCCAACCAGGTCCACTCCCAGTTCAAGCAGCGCCTGGATGGCTTCATCCTGAGTAATAGCGCCTGTCAACGATTTTGCCTCAGGAGTTCCGAGGACCAGCAAATTCAGCTGCGGGAGCAGTTTAACCAGTTCAGGCTGCGCCTGGACAGCAGGCGCAATTCCGCTGTCAAGGGAGATCCTGGCTCCAGCCTGCCGGGCGAGTTCAACCAGCCGCCAGGCCGCCTCCCGTTGAGGTGAGCGCAGAAATGCATAACCTGATAAATGCAGAAAATGCCCCGGTTCGATCAATGCGGATTGGATATGATCGACGGCGATGCTGGCATTTGCGCCGCGATATGAGAACAGGGTGCGCTCGCCGCTTTCAGCCACAGGGATAAAGATCAACCCGGTTGAGAGTTCCGGGTCGCGGGAAACTGCACGGGTATCAACCCCAAACTTTTGAAGCGATTGGCGAGCGATCTCACCCCAGTGGTCGTCCCCGGTGCGACCAACCATCTGGACGGGCAGGCCGAGTTTGGAAAGCACAATAGCGGTATTGGCTCCAGAGCCGCCCTGGCGGATGGTCAGGCTGGAAGCCATTGCATCCTCCCCGGATTCCGGGTAGCAGGCGACCGGCATAAGCACATCCACATTAATGTCACCAAACACGGTCACATCAGCCATGGCTCAGATTTTACCCCAGGATAGGGACGCCATGTATGGAAAGCGGGCAGTTTGGAATAAGCCGGGAATTTTATGGGATTGATTACTGTGCTTTTAGCTCGCCAACTTCCACAACATCCACGGGAACCCCCTCAATCTCGCCCGGGATCAGATCATCTGGGGCAAGCAGAACCTGGGGGACTTTCTCTTTGACTGTAACAATTAATGCGACAGTTGAGGTGGGCTGGCCGTCGATCTGGCGAAAACCCACTCCAACACCAACCACATTGGCTTTAGCAAGCAGCATATCCTTGTGAGCGGCTTTGACGGCGCGGGCTTTTTCAATTTCTGATTGCACTTCAAGTTTTTTGCTGATTTCCTTCTGGCTGACAAAGTCGATATTCAAACCGTCCATAACAGCCTGTATCGGGTTGTGGAGAGTCGCCTGGCTGGAACCTGCGAAGAGCAACCCAACCGCAAGATTGGAATCGGCTGTCACGAGCAGCGACCCCGAGTCGCCGCCCTGTGAGATCGGGCTGGTGAGAATCTGGCCTTCAAAAACCGCAGTACGGCCAGCCCCGTACTCGATGTGAACGGTTGTATCAAGCACCCGGACTTCGCCGCTGCGCAGCCCGGTGGTGCGACCGGACTTGCGCACCAGAAGCGAAAGAGAAGCCTCCTGAACGCCGGTGATCTCGCCGATACCCAGGATCTCATCGCTTATCAGGCTGTTTTCAACCGGTCGGGCGAGGGCGGCATCAATTAAATTTATCGCATCGGGATTTGATTTAATTATTTCAAGTTTGTGCGCTGAACCTGCCATCCTTGCGATCCGGTTGCCAAAATCCGCATAAATCTGGGCTAAACTGCAGGTGGGAGGAGAAAGGCCAAAATCAAGCGGGTAAAATCGTTCCAGGCGGGCGATTGTATCATTTTCAACCCGGCCGCCGTCGACCGGACCTGGCTGAAGAATCGGGTCGCCGGATTTGGCGGCGTTACTGTTTGCCAGGACATGGTTGTTGGACAAGATCAGGCGCCGGCCGGTGGTCTTATCGCGCACCACCGCGCCGAACGTGCCGGCTGTTATCTGGTAATGGCCGATGCTGACCCCTGGGGGAGCGGGGCGCCAGCGGTCGCTGCGCGATTGGAGCGGCCTCAACTCGCCAACTTCAATCACATCTGTCCTTATTCCATCCAGGGTTCCAGGTACGAGGGCTTCGGGGAGCAACCCGGGGAGCGGCACCTTCTCCCGCACCAGGGTGATAATGCTTAACTCATCCGTTTGCTCTCCCTGGATGGTTTTATAGCCGACGCCCAGACCAACCACATTGGGTTTAGCCAGGATGGCTTTTTTGTGGAATGATTTGGCGAATAAAGTTTCCTGGTACTGCGGCATAATATCTCTCTACTTAAAAATCTTTTTAAGGGGTGCAAATATCGTACCGTTTTGTTCTGCCATCTTTCCAGCAAGTCCCCATGCTCCCCTTATTCAATCCGAGCGAAAAATTAGCGGCTTGAGAGACGTTTCTGGCGAATGAGGTCGCGAATATTGGGCGCCAGTTCTTTCACAATTGGCGAAGGAAAGGCAGGCTGCCAGTCTGCCAGGGCCTCGGGGGCTGGTTCAGGCCATTTTAATGGGGAATGGATAACCGTCCCGGGTGCGGGCGCAGTTTCCAGCACCTCCAGCGCCTGCTGGATAACTGCGTTCTGAAAAGAGACATCATAAGGCATCCCCAAGGTCTGGGCGAAGGGAAATTCAACCCCCAGGGCGCGTGGAACGCCGATTTTTTCAGCCCAGTATGGCATCTGGGTCACGATAACTGTTGATAGCCCATGAATCTCCAAGGTGCGCGCCAGCACGGGCACGTTGATACAGCAGTCCGGTCAGCTGGGGGTAAGCAGAACGCAATTGACCTTATTGTCTTTAAATTTTTTTGCGACCCGGGGGCCATACCTGCGATGCCAGGCATTTGTGTCAGGAGGGTAACCCTGGTAGCCCATAAAAGAGTAGTGATCCCGCGCTAGGCTGCCGATGATTCCCTGGCTTTCGAGCTCCTGGAAGCGTTGAACCGGAAGGAGCACATTAAAGTCTGCTTCCGCATAACTGGTGTTTATATGCAGGTGGCTGACACCAACCTGCTCCTGGGTTATGTTTGAAGGGATTGTGCGGTAGGTTGGATCGCCCCAGGCCGGTTCAACTTGCTCGCGAGCGAGGTCAAAGGGCGGGTCCAGAATCTTGTGAAACAAACCGCCCGTTGTAACCAGGCCAAATTTACATTCCGAGAGCGGCCCCGGCAAAGAAGTCCAGGGAATTGGAATCCGCAATTCCGGTTCCTGGAGTTCATATATCCGGGCAATTAACCTTGGTAAAAATTTAAAACTATCGACGGGCATCAGGCGCTCCAGGCCTTTTTATGGCCCATATTTATTCATTTGTTTTTCCACACCTTTCACCATAAAATACCGGTATATTTCAGCCTCAGATTCAATTGCGGGTATTATATAATGGGCAAATTCCAGCTTTCTATTACGACTATACTCAAAACCGGCATGAAAATCAATATGTTAATAATTAATGAAGCGTTTAAAATTGAAAGGATTCGGATATTGCTGGTGGCAGGGATCGCAGCCGGTTTGTTATGGGGCTGTGCTGGCAATGATCAAAAACCAGCCCCTCCAGAGGTGACAGTTGTAATATTAAATAGGGGGCAAGAAGAGCGGGGCGAAGATAATACCAGCGGAAACGAGACCGGAAATATTTCGCCGGAACCTGTACTTGAAGTAGAAACACCCGCCGGTGAGGATATCGCCGGGTACACTTATCACCGGCCGGATGGGAACCGGTATGTTTCAGGCCGCGGCTCGCTGCCCGGGGCATCTCCTGTGGACATCCCTCTGGGCGGGACAGCCGAATGGCTGGTTTCTGTGCCGGACGGGAAAAGCAGCATCTGGGCTGCTGTGTTGGAAGACGGGCGCACCCGGGCGTTCAAGCTTGAGGATACCGGATATCGTGAGGTTGAGGTCGCGCCAACCCGAATCCAGCCGGGTCAACCACCTGCGCTGATTTTTAATGATGGAGTCGCGACGATATTAACCCTACCCGCTGGGCAGGCTTCCCCTTACAGCCACCCGGTTATCCTGGGTCATCTAATAGGCAGAATGGCGTTTATAGCCGCGGACGGCGACCTGGTTTTCTGGGAAGACGGGCAGGAGACAGCCCGCCTGGCGGTAAATGCGCTGCCGGATGCGCGCTTGATCACAGATGGGAACGAGAACATCCTGTTTTTGAGCGACCCCAGCGAGAGGTACGATCACGGCGTTTTGGGCGATGGGCTGGAGGCGGAAAGCGCCACCCTGGTCGCCATTAATCCGGCACCGCAGGTAATAGCCAAGATTTCGGCTGCCTCGCCGGCAGTTTTTGAAGGCATCGCGCCAATCTGGGTGGATTTAAACGCTGATGGTGAGCGGGAAATTATCCTCACCCAGAGCGACCGCGAAAATGGAGCCAGACTTGTGGTTTACAACCAGGCTGGAGAACAGCTTTCCAGCGGACCGGCTGTCGGGACGGGCTACCGCTGGCGCAACCAGCTTGGAGCAGTCCCGACTGGGGCGGAAGGGGAAATGGAAGTGGTGGATGTTTTAACCCCGCATCTGACCGGGAGGGTTGAATTCTTCCGTTTGGATGGCGACAGGCTGGTGCTTTCCGCCCAATTAGAGGGTTATACCTCCCATGTGATCGGAAGCCGAAATCTGGATATGGGTTTGCTGGGAGATTTTGATGGCGACGGGTTGATCGAAGCCCTGCTGCCTAACCAGGAAAGAACTGAGCTGGCAGGGATTCGAAGAACCGAGGACGGGGCACAGGCTGTCTGGAGCATCCCGGCAGGAGGGATAATAAGCACCAATCTGGCGGCTGTGACTCTGGATGATGGCAGGATTGTCCCGGGTGTTGGGCGCCAGGATGGCGTGCTCCGAATCTGGATACCTCGGACGGGGGAATAGACTTCAGCCTTCACGCTCCGGCGGGCGATCTGCATTAACGGGTTCCCGGGAAGGGAGCAGGAACAGGCCCATAACCGCGGTAAAGGCAAACAGCACACCGGTGAAGGTGAACACTGAACGCAGGCTGAAAGCAGCCGCAACGGCAGCCCCGAGCAGAGGCGCCAGGGCGCGGCTTGCGGCTGTGATCGAATTATCCAGTCCGTAAACGGTGCCTTCCTCTCCAGATTGGGTCAATTGGGCCAGCAGCGCGCTGATGGCGGGGATGATGCCTCCCAGCGCGACACCGATTAGCGCCTGTAATAGAAGCAGCTGCCAGCCAGCAGTGACCCGGCTCTGCAGGAAGTAGAAAAAAGCAGCCCCGCACGAACTCAAAATCACAATCCGGCGGTGACCGGTGCGGTCACCCAGAGGCCCTAGAAAAACCGCGCTTATTGTTGTGGTGGCAGATGCTATCCCAATTACCAGGCCGGTGAATGTGTTCAACCGGGTTGAGTTTACAGAAAGGGTCTGGATGAAGAGCGGCGCGATTGGCAGTATGATTATGCGGCCCAGCTGGCTGATGAAACGCATCCCGTAGGTGGATTTGATCCCCGGGGCGGAAAGAATAAGACCCCATTCGGAGAAAAGGCTTTTAAAGCCTGATTGTTTGTGATTGGCGGAGGGGCTAAAATCCTCCTTTACACCGAAGAAAACCAGGATTCCGGCTGTAAAAAGCAGCCCGGCGGTGACGTAAAAGGTGGCGCTGTAACCGATCGTGTCAGCGATCAGGCCGCCGATCAGCGGTCCAAGGGCTACTCCGGCGCCCATCCCAACCTGCATGAGGCCCATCGCATAGCCGGTCCTTTGGCGGGGTGTTTCAGAGGCAACCAGGGCATTGGCTGCTGCGATTGTGCCTGTGATCAGACCCTGGATTGTACGCAACAGGACCAGCTGTTCGGCAGTGGTGACAAAAGCCATCATCAATAAAATAAGTGATCCGCCGAACATGGCCCTTTCGACCATCAATTTTCGCCCATAGCGGTCGGCGACCGCGCCCCAGAATGGGGAGGCGATCATCATGGCGAAGGATTGGGCGGAATAAACCAGGCCGGCCAGGGCTTCAATGCTCAGGTTTGTTTCTGTCCCGAGCGATTCCACGTAAAGCGGCAGAAATGGGAACATGCTTGAGAATCCGACCGCGGTGATGACCTGGGCAAACAGCATGATATATAGCGTCCTCTGCCACGGGATAGAAAGCGTCTTGAGCATATTCTTATAAAGCATGGTGTTTGAGGTCAGTGGTATTCTTTTTAGAAAATGGCTACTGAACCAGCTTTTCAAGCGCTGAATCGAGTGGGTTTTGTTGGGAAGAATGCTGGTTTTTAATCCACTCGATAAGAGGCTCACGCCAGCCAATGGATGTAAAAACTGCATCCGGATCGTATTCAGCCAGTTCTTCGTAGCTATCCCCGCCGGCGTACATAAAGTCATTGACCAGCACTGTATAAAGTTTATCCGCGGATAACGGCTCACCGGTCCCAGCCATGACCCATCCTGCGCCGGCGGGCTTTACGCCGCCGTATGCCGGGCTCTTGCTGCGTTCCAGGATACGGGTGAGCTGGTCACCGTTCAAACGGACAGCGACCAGGGTGTCATTGAAAGGCAGTACGTTAATGATGTGTGCAGGGGTTATTTCACCAGGGGGTAAACCCTCCCGGATGCCGCCCCTATTTGTAATGGCTGCATCCGCCTCTGGATAGCCCTCCAGCCAGGCGTGGGTGATCATCCCTTCCATCAACCGGCTCTGGCGGGGTATTCCTTCTTTCAGGTAACCAATCACTTCTCCAAGTTCAGCCTCAATCTGTGCCTCCCAGCGGTTGATGATGCGTGCAATTTCCGGGTTGGGACGGCCGTTTGTATTTACAAGATTGGCATAGTTTATAACCCGGGTCTGTCCGGTTCTTGGATTAAATTCAAACCGGGCCAGGCCGTATCCTTCCAGCCTTGATCCGGCTGACATCAGGACCGAACCGGCTACCCCGCGGGCGAAGTATTCATGGCAGTGACCGCCTCCTAAAAAAACAATTTCGTGGCTTTTTAACTGCAAGGCAAGCCGGGTCAGTTCATCGGAGCAGATATGGGCGATGACAAATATGATCTGCGCTCCTTCCTGGCGCATGCGGGGGAGGTACTCTTCCAGCGTCTCCCGGTAAGGCAAAAATTCAAAATCAGCGACATATTCCGGGTTTGTGACCTCCGGGGTGTGGATGGTTGACAGACCAATAATTCCGATTTTGAGGCCAGCCAGCTGGATGATTGTATATGGCAGAATACCCAGATCGGCCGGTACCTGCCCGTTTGACCTGTAGCGCATGTTGGCGCTTAAGTAAGGAAAATCAGCCTGTGCGATGCGTTCCTCAAGCGTTTCCATTCCGAAGTCGAATTCATGGTTGCCCAGTGCGGCGGCGTCATATCCTAAAGCGTTCATGACCTCCACCGTACTCTCGCCCATGTGCCAGGTGGAGACCGCTGGCCCGGTCCAGTTATCGCCGCCGCTTAGGATCAGCAGCCGTTCATCTTTGGCGTAACCCGCTTCGTCCCAGAGACCGGCCAGGTTTGCTGCGCCTTTATCCTCTTCGACTCCAGAAATCCAGCCGTGTTCGTCATTGGTGTACAGGACAGTGACTGTATTTGGGGTTGGTGTAACCTGAACCTGATGGCACGCGTTCAGCGGTATTAAAACTGCTAACAGAAGAAGAAAAATTACACTGGATTTCATTCTTGGGAGAGGTATCAGAATCAACAAAGCCGGGATCCTGAACGAAAAGTAGGTATAGCTAGACTGATTGGCGGGTCGAATTCAGGCTGATATGGAAGCCGCATTTCTGGAGCTGATCCAGGAAGTTTTCTTCAAAAGACCACTGTCCCCATTTACGGCAGATGTGCTCAGTCCAGCTGTAATTTTCGAGCGTAAAAGTTTCCTGGCGGTCAATTTTAAGGGGAATCATGGCTTTATTCAGCCGGTAGTAATCCTGGGCAAGGTAACCTTCATCCATCTGCGCCATGGCAGCCTGGATTTCAGAAACCGAAAATTCCGGATAGGAACCCTCAAAGAGCACAAATTCCAGCGGGTAGCGCGGCCTGGCAGGGGGATCTTCAGCCGGGTAGCCCATGGTGAGCTGCACCATTGGAAAAACCCTAGCTGGTAGATTATATTCGGCGACAATTTCTTCGGCGATATAGGGCGTGTTTCCCAAAAAACAACTTCCCATTCCGAGACTTTCCCCGGCGATCACTATGTTTTCAGCCATCAGGGATGCGTCCTGCATGCCAAGTAGAACCAGCTGGGAATCGTCCCCCATCATCTGCCAGTTGCGCTGTTCCATAATCAATTCCCACTTATGGGCATCAATGCATACTGTAAAAAGCAGAGGGGCGTTGAATTTATTGCGCTCAGGATCGCGGCGCAGGAGCAGGCTGGTGAGCTGGGATGCAAAAGGCGCCTGCTGCCCGGCGCGCACAATGGTTGTGATTATTTCCCGGGATGGCATCTTGCCTGTGTAGCGGCGGATGGATTTGCGGTTTAGCATTAAGGTAATGGTTTCATTTTTTATCATTTGTATTTTCCGGAATACCCCGTCTCTGGTCTGGTTAGAATGAAGACAATTTATATATCCACACCCGTTTATTTATAATATACCAGAGATGGGCAAAGGATATAAGAGCGAGGAACCAAACAGGCAAAATTCATTAAACGGGCTATATGGAAATGAACAATTCAGAACTTATTAATAAAATAAAGATATTGAAGTAGATAATTTCGTGGGGTTGGCGCTGGACGAAGAGGAATTCTTTGAAATAATTAAGGGTGATTGTTTTGCCCGTATCAACGACGAGAAATTTTCAACAGGGCGTAGTTGTGTTAGAAACTGCAAGAAGATTAATAATGCAAACCCAAAAACCAGGGAGAAAGTAAAAGAATTTATATACAAATATAATTTGAAAACAACACTACCAGGGAATTGATCTTTTGTGCCAATTCCGATAAGAGAAGCAAAGTAAAAATTTTTCCCTGAAATTACTGCAACCTTTTTATAAAGCATGCATCTAATTTGTGACGAGTAAGATAGTGTTTTATAATAGGGTCAACTTAATTAATCGGGAGATTGATCCCAGGAGTAAAAATGCCGATTTTTGAGTATATTTGTGAAACCTGCGGCCGGGAGTTTGAAGAGCTGGTTTTTGGCTCAAACGGCGCTGGCAATGTGACCTGCCCGGAATGCAGCAGCGTTGAAGTCAAGAAGAAAATCTCCCTGTTTGCATCCAGGGGAGACGGAAACAGTTCCGCCTCATTCAGCAGCGCGGCCGCCTGCAGCACAGGCAGCACCTGAGGGATACCAATCTAAACGGCCGTGGGCCGCAGACCGAACAACCTCCAGCTTATAATGCCTGGAGGTTTTTTGGTTAATTTGAGTGTAAGGTTTTTGTAATTATTGAACGTTATAATGCTGCCCTTGAATACTTAAGCCTGAAGGTGAATATGGATAGATCTAAAACAATGCGGATTTTAATCCCGGTTTTATTGGCAATGCTTGCAAGCGGATGCGTTGTTCTGGAAAATAATCCGGCTCTATTAAACCCAGTCGAAACCCAGCAGGCACCGGAAAATACACTTGAAATTACAGTAAGGACCATTGATGTGGTACCAACCCAAACCGCTCTGTTACCGACCGCCACCCAGGTAAACAAATCCAGCCTGGAAGACTATGGCCCTGCGCCCGAGATTAAGAATGATATCTGGCTGAATGTCGAGGGACCGCTGCGCCTAGCTGATCTGGGTGGCAAAGTTGTGCTGCTGGAGATGTGGACTTTCGGTTGAATTAACTGCCGCAATGTGATTCTCTCGTTGAGGGACTGGCATCAAAAATATTCCCCGGCAGGACTGGTAATTATTGGCAACCACTACCCTGAATTTGCCTATGAAGAGGATTTCGACAACTTAAAAAATGCGGTAAACGAATTACAGATATCTTATGCAGTTGTGCAGGACAACGACGGAGAGAACTGGCGGGCATACCGCAACCGTTACTGGCCAACCCTATACCTGATTGATAAGAAGGGGCATATCCGCTACGTCCACATCGGCGAAGGGGCATACGATAAGACCGAGGCTGCGATCCAGGAACTGCTGGCTGAAAACTATCCCTGATTAAGTTTAATCCTGAAGCTCTGGGGCGTTGAGGAAACTACAGGGGAATAAATTGCTTATACTAATTCGTGGTTGATAAACGAACATTAAACCTTATCTGGATTTGTTATCCTGCTTTCGCCCGGACCGGAGGGACGCGAATGTCCTTTTAATGCCTGAAAAATTGGATGGGTAAGCGCCAGGCCGGACGCAGGTTTAAACAAGCCTGATTCCAAACTTGCCAGCAGTGGGAACTCCCTAAGATTGACCAAGACATGTTAAAGTGGAAGCAAGATTTGAGCAGGGTAGGTTTCCAAGCCTGCCGAATATATAGTTTAGGTCATTCCCCAAGATTTTTTGTGAAATCCATAATATAAGAACAAAATGAGTCGCCGCTCGTTTCTGAATGAGCGTGTTATAATCGCCGGAAACAACTAGAGAAAACCCGTCGATTTTATCCGAATAAAGGAGCTAGTGCCGATAGTGACAACTGAAGAAAGCATTACATTTAAGCGATCCCATTTTTTCCTGGCGCTGCTGCCGATAACATTTGTGCTGGGCCTGGCAGCCGGGTATGTGTTCTGGGGGCTCCAGCCATTCGGAGAGACAGGCACACCAGAGCCGGTAGTGGCTGAAACGGACAGCGTGAATGAGCAGGTCGCGCAGGCGGATGACCAGCTGGACAGCCAACCGGTCGAAGGCGATGCCGGGCAGCAGGAATACCAGCGCTATGACGTATCGGAGGATGACGACCCGGTGCTCGGCCCTGACGATGCAGCCATAACACTAATCGAGTTCAGCGATTACGAATGCCCTTATTGCACAAGATGGCATACAGAAGTGTTCGACCGGATCCGGGAGGATTTTCCCGACGAGATTCGGTTTGTTTACCGGGATTTTCCGCTGAAGTCGATCCATCCCAACGCGGTCCCGGCAGCTGAAGCGGCCAACTGCGCCAACGAACAGGACGCCTTCTGGGAGTACAATGCTAAACTGTTCGACGGAGAACTAGGGCTAAGCCCGGAAGCGTATCTTGAATATGCGAACCAGCTGGATTTGGATACTGAAGAGTTCGAGAAATGCTTCCAGGAAGGCCGTTACAGCCAGGAGGTGGAAGACGACTACCAGTACGCTGCCCAGCTTGGTATACAGTCCACCCCGACCTTCTTTTTAAACGGTATTCCTTTGATCGGAGCCCAGCCATACGAAGTCTTTAAAGATGTGATCGAGCGGGAACTGGCCGGGGAACTTCCCTAGGTCATCAAATATTTCTAAAAATTTCCTCAATCCGACAGAATAGCAGGACAGGGAATTCCGGGGTTTGATGCCGGAATTCCCTGTTTTTTCTTCCTTTATCAGGGTGAGCTTTGGGTATAATGTCTGGCGTCCGAAATATTTTAAGGAAAACTTGCTATGAAAGAAACCATCAATTTTCAGTCGATCAGCATGAAGCTGCAGTCCTTCTGGGCGGAGAGAGGCTGCCTGATCTGGCAGCCTTATTACACCCAGGTCGGGGCCGGCACGATGAACCCGGGAACCTATCTGCGGGTGCTCGGCCCGGAACCCTGGAATGTAGCGTACGTTGAGCCTTCCATCCGCCCGGATGATGGCCGCTACGGCCAGAACCCCAACCGGATGCAGATGCACTACCAGTTCCAGGTTATCCTGAAGCCCGATCCGGGAAACCCCCAGGATCTGTACCTGCAGTCGCTGCAGGCTTTGGGAATCGACCCGCAGCGGCACGACATCCGCTTCGTGGAGGATAACTGGGAGCAGCCTATGCTGGGAGCCTGGGGCCTGGGTTGGGAGGTCTGGCTGGACGGGCAGGAGATCACCCAGTTTACCTATTTCCAGCAGGCAGGCGGGTTCAACCTTGACCCGGTCGCGGTGGAGCTGACCTATGGGCTGGAGCGGATTGCTATCGCTTTACAGAAAGTCAGGGGGTTTACTGAGATCGATTGGAACGGGGAATTAACTGACGGGGATGTCAACCTGCAGGCTGAACAGGAGCACAGCCGTTACTATTTTGAAGCGGCGGATATCGAGCGGCTGCGGCAGATGTTTGAACTTTTTTATACCGAGGCTGATTTATGTCTGGACCAGGGCCTGGTGCTGCCGGCTTATGATTACATATTGAAATGTTCGCACACGTTTAACGTGCTGGACACGCGTGGCGCGGTAGGCGTGACCGAGAGGCAGGCGGTGTTCGGCCGGATCCGGGAGCTTGCCCGGCGGGTCTCCGAGGCGTACTTAAACCAGCGCGAGGAACTGGGTTACCCATTCTTGAAGAAGGTATCCCCGATAGTTGTAAACAAACCGGAAAAGGTGGTTGAAGGAAATGTTCAAATAACGGAAGAGTCGGCCCCGTTTCTGCTGGAGGTCGGCACAGAGGAACTTCCGCCGGCTGACCTGGCGGGCGCCCTGGCCCAACTGAAAAAAGGCGTGCCTGGATGGCTGGCGAAACTGCGCCTGGAGCATGGGGACATAAAGGTTGTGGGCACGCCCCGCCGCCTGGTGGTTTACATCGAGGATCTTGCTGCCAGGCAGCCTGAAATTGAGCAGGTTGCAAAGGGTCCCCCCGCAGAGCGGGCGTTTGACGCTGATGGGATGCCGACAAAAGCCGCCCTTGGTTTTGCAAAGAGCAAAGGCATTACGGTGGAGGACCTGCAGGTGCTGGAGATGGACGGCGGGCGGTACGCGGCCGCTTCGATCAAACAGGCCGGGCTGCCCGCCGGTCTGGTGCTTAAAGAAGCCATCCCGGAACTGATCGGGTCGCTGCGTTTCGACAAATCCATGCGCTGGAACCATACCAACCTGGCCTTTTCGCGACCGATCCGCTGGCTGGTGGGGCTGCACGGGAGCGGTGTGGTGCCTTTTGAATATGCTGGTCTGCTTTCGGGCAGGGTGACGCGCGGGCTGCGGTTCTCTTCTCAGGAGGAGATCCGCCTGGAAAATGTGAACGAATACTTTAAGGCGTTACCGGATCAGGGGATTATCCTGGATCCGGTTGAGAGGAAGGAAGAAGTTAGAAAACAGGTAGAGAGCCTGGCGACTGAGGTGGGATGCGCTGCCCAGGATGACCCGGCTCTGCTTGACGAGGTGACCAACCTGGTGGAGGTGCCTTCAGCCATGACGGGTGAATTTGAGCTCTCCCATCTTACGCTGCCTCGCCGGGTGCTGACCGCAGTGATGAAAAAGCACCAGCGCTATTTCCCGCTGTTTGAAGCCGGGAGTGAAGTAGAGGAAATTGGGAGTGAAGCACGATTGGCGCCGTATTTTATCGCAGTCCGGAACGGCGGCGCTGAGGGAATGGAGCAGGTTATTGAAGGCAACGAGCATGTCATCCGGGCTCGCATTGCGGATGCGGATTTCTTTGTGAGGGATGATTTAAAACAGCCCCTGGAAGCTTATTTGCCAAAACTCGATACCCTGACTTTCCAGGTGAAACTGGGATCCATGCTGGATAAGACCAGCAGGATTACATCCCTGGTGGCAGGAATCGCCGAAGGACTTGGATTGGACGAATATGAACTAAGGACCGCCCAACGGGCTGCCGAGCTGTGCAAGGTGGACCTTGCGACAAGCATGGTGGTGGAGATGACCTCGCTGCAGGGGTACATGGGAGGCTATTACGCCGAAAAGTCGGGCGAACCAACAGAGGTCGCCCGGGCAATTTATGAACATTACCTGCCGCGTTTCGCCGGCGATGATGGTCCGGAGACCCAGCCCGGTCTTGCGGTCGGCCTGGCTGACCGTCTGGACAGCTTGACCGGTCTGTTTGCAGCTGGACTGGCGCCCAGCGGCAATAAGGACCCCTTCGGGCTGCGCCGGGCGGCTCTGGGGCTGGTGGGCAACCTGGTTCAAAAGGATTTAAGTTTTGATTTGGAGAGTGCTGTTGAACAGGCAGCGAATTTGCAGCCGGTAGAGGTGGATGCGGAAACTCGCGAGGCGGTGCTGGAATTTATTGTTGAAAGGCTGCGCAACCTTCTGCTGGAAGAAGGGTATAAATACGATGTGGTCGATGCCGTGCTTGCACAGCAGGGGCGCGACCCTGCCCTGGCAGCGCAGGCGGTTGAAGAGCTCTCTGGCTGGGTAAAACGACCTGATTGGATTGAGATCCTGCCGGCTTATTCGCGCTGCGTGCGTATCACCCGCGACCTCGGCATACGTTATGAATTTGATCCGGCCCTGAAGCTTGAGCCAGCGGAAAAGGGGCTGTATGATACCCTGAGAGAGGCGGAGGCTGCCTCCCGCAGTCCGGGATCGGTTGACGATTTCCTGAATGCCTTTACCCCTGTGATTCCGTCTATCAACCTTTTTTTCGATGACGTGCTGGTGATGGTGGAGGATGAACAGGTCCGTGAGAACCGCCTGGGCTTGCTGCAGCGAGTAGCTTCCCTGGCTGACGGCGTTGTGGATATGTCCCGGCTGGAGGGGTTTTAGATTCTTCGCTACTTTTCCAATCTTTAATTCTTCCTGTTACTCTTTGGTCTGCATTTCTTTTGGGATTGCCTAAAGATATCTGTCTGTTGGTTTCTGCGAACAAATAGCTAAAAAAATCTTCCTATACAGATATATATGGATTAATTTCCAACAGTATCTCGTCTATTCTCATTGACTTTCCAGTTTTTAAAGATGTCGAATAAATTTCATGATCCAATTTACCAGCGTATCCTTCCAGCAGCTTTTGTGCTTTTTCCCTTGTTTCAAATGAACATTCCTTTTGCCCACTAACAAACGCGGCTAATCTTACCGCATTGTTTAGCTCGTCGGTTTTGGATAATAATCTAGAGATGCCGACTAAGGCCTCTGCTGTGGCTGGCAATAACTCGATTTTCTCGCTGATTTCCAGTGCCTGGCGATAATAGTCCTTGGCAGAGTCGAGTTCTCCCATTGAAATTGCATTATGCCCCAGGTAGATGTAGCAATTTGAAACAGCGCCTGGGAATTCGCAACCCTTAAAGAGATTTAACCCGTCTTTGAGAAATTGGTATGCCCTCCGGTAGCTGCCCTTCTCCAATGATATTTTTCCACAATAGAACATAACATCAGCTTCCAAATATGTAGATTTTCGATCAACGGACATTTTTAAACAATCGCCTAATTTCTGAAATGCCTCATCGTACAATCCATAGATGCTGTCTATTAAACTAAGTCCTAATAAGCAGCGATCGAAATTATCCATCCGATTTATCTGTATAAACATATCGTGTGCTGATTTGAAATGTTCCTCGGCATCTGCATATTCTCCAAGTTGAAGTAATGCAAAACCTAAATTTGTTAACAGCCGAGCCAATATACACCTCAAGTTTCTGTCCCTAGCTATTGCAATACCTTCATTTAGCTTTTGGATTGCTTCTTCATACTTTCCAAAAGATAACAAAGCCAACCCAAAATTATCAAGTATTACTGATAAACCTTCAATATCTCGCATTTGATGACAAATCGTAATTGCTTCATTGAATATATTAAATCCCTCATGATAACGGCCAAGGCGCCAAACAGTTTTTCCCAGATTTGCAGAGTAATACACCAATCTCCACTTATCCCCTTCAATACTTGCCAATTCGTATGCCTGTTTGAACAAATCTTCTGCTGCTTTAAAATCTCCGCGATAATGGGCATTTGTACCTAGGTTGTTTATATTATCCGATATATACCCCACATCATCGATTTCCTTGGCAATCACTAAGCTTTTATTGAAGTATATGTCTCCTCGCCCGATATCACCACATTCGTCGTATATCATTCCAATCATTTTGAATGCCTTCATATTCCATTCCAAATTCCCACATTTTTCAGCTAGAGTCAAAGACTGGTGGGCAAATTCCACAGCCTGGTTATACTCCCCTTGCAAACGGCTTGAATAGAATAATAAGAGAAGAGTTTCAAATTCCAATTCTATATCCCCGATCTCTTGAGAGCGATCAAGAGCCTGATTTAAATAATGTTCAGCTTTTTTGAAATCAGCCAATCTCGAATAAGTCTCACCAAGTTGATAATATAATGAAGCAGGCTTCTCTGAAACCTGCTGACCTTGAAGGTTGATAGCTCGAATAAAGCACAATTCTGCTTCTTGGTATGCATGAGAAGTAAATGCCCGTTGACCACCTTTTATCAAATATTCGAATGCTTTTGCATATTCTCTGGCTTGAGTAAAATGAAAACCCAATTGGAGAACAACTGAAATGGGGATATCCTCAGAATCCGGGGCCAAGCATTGTTCAAGAGCCAAAGCAATTTTAGCGTGTATGCGCCTGCGTTCACCTTCCGCTATTTGATTGTACAGGTACTGCTGGATCAGATTGTGTGTAAATCGGAATCGGTACAGGATATTGTGGTCTATTGATAGTCCTGCTTGTTCTTTTACCAGACGGTGGCGATTTACCAATTCCGTGGTAAGCATACTGGTTACATCTCTTACCGTTAGATTCTGAACGTTTGCCACAACCTGGACAGAAAACTGTTCTCCTTCAACACTGGCTGCAGTCAGAACCCGCCGCAATTCTGGCTCCAGGCGGGTGATACGTTCATCTATTACCGCTTCCACGCGCGCAGGCAACCTGTCCCAATTTGTTTTCCTTCTTTCAACCCAAAAACCTTCATTGTCCAGGATCAGGTCGCCCCTTTCCTGCATTGTTCTCAGCAGCTCAATCGTGTAGAGCGGGTGCCCGTTTGTTTTTTGGAGCAAGGCAATGCGGAAGCTGTCATCTAGCCGATTTGGTTCGCTATCGAGCAACTCGTTTATAAAACGGGCATCTTCATCTTCTCCTACTTCAGAAAGATCAATACAGATATCTCCATACTGGATTTTGATTTCCGACAGGACTTTCGCTAGAGGATGGCGATCACCCCCACGGCCTAGCGAGATCTCATCCTGGCGGTAGGCGCCTGCAATCAGTATTCGGGTACCTTTCAAACGGCGGGCGAGGTGGAACAGCAATGCTATTGAAGAGTTATCAGCCCACTGCAGGTCGTCAATAATCAAAAACAATGGTTTAGCCCTAGACAATTCTCTCAATACATTGGTTAATTGTTCGAAAAGATAAAGTTGTTCGATTCCGGCTTGTGACGCAGCCTGATTAAATACCAGCTTCCGGATCTGGGCTAAATGATGAGCGTCAATACGTTCGGAATCCTGTGTCGGAATTGCCATTTCCGTCCGGGCAATCAGTTCCTCTGCAGGCACAAAAGTGTCGATCAAGTCGGGGCCGTAATCCAATATAATTCTGGCGGTTAATGGAACCAATGACCACAAACGGCACGCATGGTCGCGGGTGATTACTCCTGCATCCCACATTTGATCTACACCCCCGGTGAACATAGATATTATTTCTCGGAAAGGTAGGTAGGAATCGCCCATTCCTACATAAGCGTTGCATCTGCCCATTGCGACCAGCAGATCGGGCTGGTTTTTTATTACATTTTGTGTGAACTTATTCAGCAGTGCAGTCTTTCCTCTTCCCGGCCCGCCGGTCACAAAAACCACTTTCCCCATTCCTCCCTTCGCTGAATCAAGAAAACTACCCAAACGTTCGAGCTGGAGTTTGCGGGCAGCAAATACCGGAAAAGCAACCCGGTCAGGCATTTTTTCCTCAAGAAAATTGGGAGGCTGATTGAGAAAAGTTGGTTCGCGAATGCGTTTGGACTCAGGGATTTTAAGTTCTTCCCTCTTGATCAGGGATACAAGTTTGAGCATTTCCTCGGATGGTTCTAGTCCCAGTTCCTCCACTAAAACCTGGGAATAGCGCTTGAATTGAGCCAGAGAGTCAGCTTTGCGTCCAGCAAAATATTGTAAGCGCATCAACTGAAAGTGGGCTGCTTCCATAAGCGGATTCAATCGAACCCATTGCTGCGCATAAACAATTCCAGAAAGGTAATCACCACTTTCAATTAAATATTCAACCAAATTCTCCAAACCTGCCATGACAAGCTGGTGAAGTCGTTCGCGGTCGACCAACATCCAGTTTTCAAACTCACGGCAGCCACGCAGGTTAAATCCCTGAAGAAAATCTCCTTTGTAAAGATCAAGAACGGTCCCGAGCAACCGGGCTTCTGAAGGCCAGAACACTCCCCCTTTAGATTGGATTTCCTGCACAGTCGACTCCAGTTCAGTTGCGTCTATCCATATATTTGCGTCTGCTTGGATGCCAGCCGTATGGCGTGTGATTACCACATAGTCGCCAAGACATTTGCGCAAGCTGGCCAGAACTGTGCGCAGATTCGACATCGCTCGTTCCTGCGGGCGGTCGCTCCAAAGCATGTCAGCCAGAGTTTCACGGGGGTAATTCTTGCGGGTAACTGCCAGGAACACCAGCAATGCTTCTGTCTTTCGCGAAACAAGTTGGTCGAGGATATTTTCACCCACATTTAGTGTTAAACCCCCAAATGTAGTAATTTTTAGTTTCTCAACTGGATTATCTGGTGCCAAGCCTCTCCTCCGAAGTTTGTAGCGACTTAAACCAGTCCCAAAGTATTATAGAACATTTCTTAGGCGATTTTTAAGCGAATGATAGTTATTATCGAGAGCAATACAACTAGTAGACGAAATAACCGGCAGTCTAAGGAGCTTTAACTACCCAGAATGGTCTTTCGAAAGCGAAGTGAATTCTCATTAATCGTGCGAATGTGGAAAGTCGAGAACGAGGCAGGCGAGTCCACCTGGAGAGGATCGATTGGACGGATTCCGGATGGTGATCCGGTCTATTTTCAAACCCTTGAATCTTTATTTATGAAGATTGCAGGGATTGTTGGGGATGTACAAAATGAATTTAGCTGCAAAACAAAGAGAGGAGAAAACGATGAAAAATAAAACATTCTTGATTGTATTAAGCCTGGTATTGATAATCAACGTAGCAGGCTGCAGCCCTTCAGCACCTTCACCCGAGCCGTTGGCGGCTTCACCAATACCTGAAGAAGAGATAACCATAACAATAACGGACATTGTTGAAAGTGGACCGGAGCCGATTGAACTGGCTTACTACCAGGTGGAGCAAAACTCAGGATGGGAACCGGTGATTGAAACGATCGAAGGTGTGAAGATGGCTCTGGTACCGGCTGGCTGCTTCATGATGGGCATCGAAGATGGATACAATCCGATGGTGGTACATGAGCAGTGTTTTGAAGAACCGTACTGGATTGACGTCTTTGAGGTAAGCAATGAAAGCTTTGGTTCCTCAGGAACCTTCGACGACCCTGAGGCGCCCCGCGAGAATGTAACCTGGTATGAGGCTTCTGAATTCTGCCTAGAACGTGGAGCCCGGCTGCCAAGCGAGGCTGAATGGGAATTCGCGGCACGCGGTCCTGATTCCCTGTATTATCCATGGGGTGATAACTTTGAAGGGGACAATGTTGTCTATGAGGCGAATTCTGACCTGCATCCAGCAGCTGTGGGAAGCAAGCCAGGAGGTGCTTCCTGGGTAGGGGCTCATGATCTGAGCGGAAATGTGGCGGAATGGGTGAGCAGTCACTTTATACCTTACCCGTATGATCCGAATGATGGCAGGGAAAACCCGGATGACGCCGGGGAGCGGGTAGTGCGCGGGGCAGCTTACCACGAGCACGAAGATATGTTCCCGGTCGCTAACCGGGCTGCCCAATTACCGAATCGGGTGTATAACACACTCGGTTTCCGATGTGCACGCTCGGTCGCAGGTGAGGGCATGGAACAAACGACCGCAGATACAGAAACGGAGGCAGAACAAGCCGAAGAGGTATCTACCGACATCCAGCCCGCTCAGATTCCTTTACCTGAATTCAATTCCGGAGGCACATGGGAACGCAGGGGTTATATGGAGACAAAAAAATACGGCATGCCGGTGATCCAGGTCAATGATTTGGTCTATATCCCCGGTGGCAGCGGTGATGAAGACGGTTTGGATGTCTTCGATCCAAATCAGGATACTTGGGAAGTTCTTGGACAAATCCCGGAAGACCGCCAGCAGCACATGGCAGCCGCCGTCGATGGTTTGTTTTATGTCTTTGGTGGGTCCGAACAAGCAGATGACACCAAGGGTCAGAACTCAACCTGGGCTTATGATCCGGTTGAGGGTAAATGGGAAGAAAGGGCTGACATGCCAGAACCACGCTTCCGGGGTGACGCTGTGGCACTGGGCGGATCGATCCACATCTTGGGAGGGCTGGGCGGATCGGATGCAGTCCTGCAATATAATCCCTCAACAGATGAATGGGATTCACTTGCGCCGCTAGGTGGGACGCGCTGGGGGCACGAAGCTGTGGTTGCGGATGGCAAAATCTACCTGATCGGTGGATCAGTGTCTGATTCGGCCAACTGGTTGGATTCGGAAATAGTTGACAGTGTCAAGATCTACGATCCAGCCAGCGACATCTGGTCGGATGGACCTGCACTTCCTGCACCTCTTTTTGGCCATTCGGCTGTTGCTTTCGAGGATAAGATCCTGGTCTGCGGCGGCGGAGAAGTTGTCGACGAATATCTCAAATCCTGTGTGGTGCTGGACCTTGAGACTGGAGAGTGGGAAGATGGTCCTGAGATGCCAGCAGCAAGTGCTTGGGGGGATATGGTTCTGGTCGGAGAGCAATTGTATATGATAGGCGGAACCACCAGACCAATTGGAAAAATGTGGTCAGTTCTCTCCCATGGAAGGGTTATTGAATATGTACCGTAGAACGGCACTCAAGTAATCAATCTGGAGCATCAACCGAGTGTTGATGCTCCAGTATAGTATTGTTTTGCGATTAAATGGTAGAAGAGCAATTTTTACTTAATATCAACAAGTACTCCACCGGTCATGGGCTGCAGGTCATGGGGATCTAAGCGAAAGACCGCGTTTGGGGTGCCGGCGGCAGCCCAAACCTCATCGTACTGGAGCAGGTCTTTGTCAATGAAGACCGGCATGTCTCCATCATGCCCGACTGGTGGCACACCCCCGATCGCGAACCCGGTGCTGCTCCGGACGAAGTTGGCGTCAGCCTTGCCGAGCGGTTCGCCGATCAGGGCTTCGATCTTTCTTTCATCCACCCGGTTGGAGCCGCTGGCGATGACCAGCACCGGGCGCTTGGAGCGTTTTGCCTTAAACACCAGTGATTTTACGATCTGACCGAGCTGGCAGCCGACCGCCCGGGCAGCCTCGACTGCGGTGCGGGTCGATTCGGGGAGTTCGAGCACCTGGAAAGTCCTGCCCTGTCTATCGAGGGCGTCCTGCACCCGCCGGGCGCTTTTACTCAATGGCTTTGACATGTCAACTATTCCTTAAATAAGTTTAGCGACCCCAGGCACGCTGGTACCACTCAGGATCTTCAACAGCCCAGCCCTGCTCCTGCTGTTCGGAAATCAAATCCGTCCGGAATTTCCACCAGGTAAAACCATCCGCCTGGACAGGACCGTCCAGGATCAGCATGTACTCGCCTTTTGCGAGCTTGCGGATTACAGGGGCGTCTCGGGAAGGGGACTCGCGCAGGTTGAGATTCTCGGCAGCCCCCATGAGTATATATGTGTCGCCCACCCGGAACACAAGCGAATCGACCGGGTGACCGTTAGGCAGGATCAGATTCTCCGTCCAGGCGGGCTGATCAGGCGGGTCGGAGGATAGTAACAGGCGCCAGGTGCGGTCGGTCAGGCGGTCCTGGCGCGATTGGGGGAATTCGTAATACGAGTACACCCCACCCTGGGAGATCTGGTACTCATCGTCGACCGGTACGATCACATAAATGCGGTTCAGATCGCCAGTGCCAGCCTGCAGGATGCTCTCGCCGCCGGCGGCAGGAGCTGAGATAACCGGCACGGGCGGCATTTTGAGCTGGTTTTCAGGGTTGTTTGGGTTGGATTCCCGGCTCGAAGCGACCCGCTCTTCATAGCCTCCCAGGGGTGACTGGAGAATACGGTAATCGTCCTGGTTGAGCCGGTCCCCCTGCAGTTCTCTGGAGGCGATGTCCCCGATTTCTACCAGCCGGTCACCCAGTTGGCTCATTTCATCCAGCAGTTCATCCAGTCCCAATCCCTCCCCTGAGGAGTCGCTGCCCCTCAGGCCGCGCTCTTTCAGGCCCTCGGAGATGGCGTGGGCGAGATTCGCCAGGCGGTAGAAGACCTCCGGGTTGGGCTCGGCATAGGCAGGCGCCGGACCTGAAACCGGCAATCCGCTCGCAGCGGATGTCTCGGGCGCCGTGCTGGAGAGAACTGTATCGTGTTTTAGCTCCACCCAGCTGCCCAGGGCGCTGTTGAGATCCTTGTATTCCCAGGCGGGCGTCCGCATGAACCCGGGGTAAATTTCGTCCTTCTGGGCCAGCTGGGCTTTATTTGCAAAAAGCCAGGTGCTGCCAGCCGTCGACAGCCAGTCTGACTCAGAAAGACCAGCCAGACTGGATTTCAGGGTTTCAAACTGTTCGGGGTAATTCTCGAAACTGGTTGCGCCCGAACCTTCGGATGCAGCCTGGGCTGCGGTGGAATCGAGGGCTGCCATCACATCCAGACCGCTGGGCAGGACGCGCCGGTATGCGGGTGTGCCCACACTTTCGTATATCAGATTATCCATTATATATTCATCGAGCTTGAAGCGCGGGCCCATAAATCGCCAGACCGATTCAACCCCCAGCTCTCCTAACGAAGAGGAGAGTGAGGAATTGATCCTGGGAGGCGGCAGGCTCTGGCTGATTGTCAGGAAACCGCGCCACAGGTCATCGTCCAGCAAACTGATGATTGTCGCCCACTGGCTGTAAGCCTGGTCCATCATGATTGAATACTCTACCGGACCCGGGTCGTCGCCTGGGCCAGCCAGGAAAGTAATCGTCTCGTGGATTTTCGCCCATTCCCGGGCGGCTGAGACCCCGTTTATCCCGGCATGGCGCAGGGCAAGTGTGACGATCAGCGGTACCCGGGAGGGGACAAAATCGGAATCGCGGCCGGTGATCTGGAAATTGATGCTCTCAAACCAGGTCATCCCCCGGTAGTAATATTCGAGCTGGCGGTCTCCGGCGTAATGCCCGGTCGGGATATAGGCGCTGTAATCATCACGTAGTTCCGGAAAGAGAGCTGAGCTGGCTGTACCTTCTGCAGCCAGAATCTGCTCCACCTGCAGCGTTACAAGACTTTCGAGCGAGGGGTCAATTTCCGCATCGGGGTCGAGCAGTTTCAATCCGACTGCCATGTATGCCGCTGCCAGCCTGGTATCGTCTTCGAGCTGGGTGCCTTCAACCAAAGGGAAGTAGGAGATAATCTCTTCATAGATCGCCCGGGTCACGGCAAGCATGCGAAGGTAGAGTTCTTCACGTTCAAGCTGGGGCAGGAGTTCCGCATATGCCAGATGGAAGGCATGGTAGGCGGCATCTGTGGTCAGAAAGTAAGGCTGACCGTGGCGGGCTGAGACGCCCTCCCGGATATCAATGAACTGCGGGTCAGCGCTCCTGAGGATAACAAACCCGTTTTCCGAGAGGAAGCTGCGCTGGGCTGAGGTCAACCCGGCAACAACCTGTGGGTTAGAGACCTGGTTCAGGTCAACCGGCAGCGAGATGATCTCCGCAGTGTCTGCGCTGGTATCCCATTCGATGGCTGTACTGGTCGAAAAATTACCCGAGGTCATCTCCGCCAGCGGCGCAAGTTCTCCGGGAGAGCTTAACTGCTCGACGGTAGGTTGGGCGGCTGGGCTGGAGGCAGGGCTGGTGGGGGGGGCAGCAGACAGGGTTGAGGTCGGAGAGTTGAGAATCTCCTGGGTCGCGCGCGGGGTAGGCATGACCGGCGTGGGCGGGATGATAACCCGGCAGGATGCCAGAAATATGGCGACCAGCAGCAGAATGGGGATCAGTTTAGACGATTTCAACAGAATATTTCTCACTAATTAAAAATATGCCAATCAAGATTGAAATAATAGATTTTAGCACAAATCAGGTTAAATCTCGGGTCGAGGCGGCTTGCCGCGAAACGGTTCAGGAATTAAAATGGGAAGCCGGAAAGACGATAGGATTAAAAATCATTCCGGATAGAGGTTCTGGATTAAGGACAAATTACATAAGGTTTATAAACGGGGCGCGTATGGCAGTAGATTTTCAGAGAATCGGGGAGCAGATCAGGGCGGTAGGCGAGCAAGCGCCCCAGCGGGCCAGGGAGCTAGTAGAGCTTTATAAACTGGCGGCAGCCCTGCTGGAAGGAGAGCCGGATGAAATAATAAACGTGCGCCGGAAAGCGGAGCGAGTGGTTGAAAAATTTGACAACAATTTGCGCTGCGGGATACCGCTGGAAAACAGCCTGACTTCCAGTTACACCCTACCAGGGCGAATATCGGAGGGGACTTTAATTGCGGTGGACGGCTCCCAGATCATCCCGGACCTGCATGGGGAGGTTAATTTCGGGTTGATCAATTTGGGGGCAGTGATCATACGGGGGGGCGACCCCGGCCCGCCCCAGATAAAAATAAACAGCCGGCTGCTGTATGAAAACCAGCTTTACAACGAAACGGGAATGATGGGCGATTTACAGTTCTCACTGCTGCGGGATATAAACGAACGCCGCTGGCTGGCCGAACTGGCAGCCGAAAGCCGGGCTCCGGTGACCGCCCTGACTGATGGCCCGGTTGAATTATGGGGCGCAAGCAGGGGCGAGGGCTGGACGGATTTTAAACAGAGCCTGGAGGAATACAAACAAACCCTGTTCCACCTGGAGAGGCTGGGGGTGACTGTTTGTGGATATGTGGACAACCCGGCAGCAAACTTGATTACCCGGTTTCTGGAGACCGGATTAATTGAAGAGGACCGGCTGCCAAATATCAGAAAGGAACACCCGCTGCGCGGGGTAAAGGACCGGGTTCTCTTCAGCGCTGTGTTGAAGAGCGGGGAAAGGTCAGGTGTGTTTCGCCTGCAGTCGCGTACAACCCGGGAATACACCGGAGGGCTGGCGCTGCATTTTTTCTATCTGAATGTGGGCCGGGAGGCGAATCCCCAGCTGGTGCGGGTTGAGATCCCAGCCTGGGTGGCTGGGAACCAGGATAAACTGGACGACCTGCAGGCGGTTCTGGTTGAGCAGTGCCGGATATTGGGCAACCGGCCTTACCCTTACCTGCTGCACCGGGCACATGAAACCGCGCTGGTCACCATAGCGGAAAAAGAGCAGATCACCGAGATGCTGCTGGGTGAACTGCGCCGGAGGGGAGTTGCAGTTGGCGCACCCTCTCCAAAGAGCAAATTGAAGAGCCTGTAAAGAGTTTTAGCGGAGATATGCATGAAAAACAACGATATGTCTTCTATCGAAATAGGCCGTCTTTTACGAGCGGGAATAAAAGATTTTGTAGCCGGCTGCAAGGTCTCGTTATCCCAGCAGCCCTCGTTTGGAGCGATGGTAACTGTCCCCCAGGATAACGGATACCAGATATTCGGATTGATCCAGGATATCCGGATTGAGGATGACGGGCTTGTGCGGCAGCTTGTGACGGCGGATGTAAATGAAAGCAGCGTGATTGCAGACAACAGGGTAAACCGGAATGTACCTGTGGAGATGAGTGTGGTGTGCATCGGCTACCAGCAGAATGAGGAGATCTACCACCTGCTGCCACCGCGACCGCCCTTGAGCCTGGATATAATCCGCCTGTGCGAGGGTGATGAAATGCGGCGGTTCACATCGGCGGGCAAATTTGGGTATTTCCGCCATATCCTAAACGCAGCCGAAACACCGCCAGCGGAGTTGATGGCTGCCCATTTCCGGTTTGCGGCTGAGGCCCACCGCACCGCTGGAGATACAGGCTGGTCAAATGAGGCTGCGGCGGAATTGATCACCATCCTGCGGGACGATTATCCCACACTGATGAGTGTGCTGGGAGCGCTGGGAGACACTCTCCAGATTTAACCCTCTGGATAGATAAACGAATTTTGATCAGATAAGGCGAATATATGGATAACACAGGTTTTACAGAGATAGGTTTGATCGGATATGTTGTCGGCGGCGGGTTGCGGGAAAACCTGCGGGTGCGCCTGATTGTTTCCCCGCAGAGCATCCAGGAAGGGGCATTTGTAGTGATTGAGAGCGGGGACTGGAATTATTACGGTCTGGTGATAGACATGCAGCTGGGCGCAACTGACCCGCGCTTCGCAGATGAGCAGAGCGAAGAACGGTTGCCGGGAAACCTTGCCAGGCTACTGCACGGCAAGACTCTATATACCAATCTGGTGGTTTTGCCGGCGCTGATGCTCGAGAGGGGGCCGGAACCAGGGAGCGAGGAGTATAAACGCTGGGTTGAGGGGATCGACTCAGGGCTGCGCGAGCACCCCAGACCGCTGCCGGTGAAAAGCCTGCCGCCGCACCATGCGCCGGTCAGGATGGCGGATGAGGGAGACATCGCCGAGATTTTTGGAAAGCCTGAAAAGGAAGAAAATTTCATAATTGGAACCACACGCGAGCAGGATCACCCGGTCAGCCTGAACCTAGACCGATTTGTCCAGCGCTCGTCAGGCGTTTTTGGGGCTACCGGAACGGGTAAATCATTCCTGACCAGGCTACTGGTGGCGGGATTGATCAAGCGCGCCAGAGCCTCAATCCTGGTCTTCGATATGCACAACGAATACGCCTACGATTATCCCGAATCGGATTCTGGCCAGCTGGTGAATGGTTTAAGGGACAAGTTCCCGGCAAAAGTGCGGGTGGTCGGGCTGGGTGGCGGGACCCAGATCCAGGGCAGGACGCCGGATTTTAACCTGGAGATCGCCGAGAGCGATATTATGCCGGAGGATATAGAACTGCTGACGCGCGAATTGAATCTGCGCGAAACCACACCTAATACTCTCGAAGGGCTGGTTAGTTCGTTTGAGAGGGGCAACTGGTTCAACAAATTCAGAAAAATGACCCGTAGAACGGTTGAAGATGAATCCGGGAAAAAGGCTCCGCATCCAGATAGTATTGCTGCATGGGCTAATTCAGTTGGTATAAACGTTATGGCTGCAGAGGGGTTACATTCCAAGCTAGGGCGGGTGTTCAACAGGCAGTATGTGGTGGAAGAGCCGGCGGCTGATACCATCTCCAGTATCATTGCGGCTTTGGAGGCGGGGCAGCACGTGATCCTCTCGTTTGGCAGGTTTGATTCAGACCTGGATTACTTGCTGGTGAGCAACCTGCTGACCCGCCGCATAAGGCAGGCCTGGGAAAAGCATACAAACGAGTACCACACAAAAGGGGGAGCGGAACCGCGGCCGCTGGTGATCGTGCTGGAAGAAGCGCACAAACTGTTGAACCGGGAGATGGCCGGGCAGA
>Ga0180438_10001868_pt1 | contig 36129 bp, 32 predicted proteins | sample SS_ome_12_FD_132455 | JGI IMG/M metagenome (GOLD analysis project Ga0180438, IMG submission 132455) | Hypersaline lake sediment archaeal communities from the Salton Sea, California, USA - SS_3_D_2 metaG | ecosystem: Environmental > Aquatic > Non-marine Saline and Alkaline > Hypersaline >... | reverse complement strand
GTTGAAATGCATCACCCACCATTCTTGCTCAAGGAGGTCGTTCTTTCCCCCCATCCCACCGTCTTGCGAAGTCAGAACGCTATCTACTGCTAGCACTTAGGGCGTGCGTGGCCGGTTGCGCCCATTATCAAGTCACACATGTGCAGCGAGGTCCGACCAGCATTCTCGCGCGAATTGACAGGGACATTTCTGCGCCACAAACTGCCCACAGGAAACTGCTCGAACCAGGCGCCGTTGTTCAGAATCCAGAAATGACGCTTCCCCCGCCCTCTTCGCCGGGCAGCCCCCATCATGTTCCTTCTGCGGCCCCGCCCCGCGTTTCGTTCCAAGGCGGTACGTTGCTCCTTCAAGGATGGGACCGCGAGGCCGGCCCGCGGTGGCTGCTCGATTTGGGAGCGGTGTGGGATGGGCGGGTCGGCGCGTGGCGGCTCGACGCGATTCGGTACGCGGATATCGCCGCCCCTCTGTCCGCCGCAGCCGAAAAAGCCGAGACGGTTGGCCCACCGTCGGAGTCCTTTCTCGACGAAGTCCCCAAGTGGCGGTCCCTCCGCTGGCCAAAGATCGACCTGCCCGCCCTTCGCGAAGAACAAACCGCCGCGGTGGCGTCGTGGCAGGCGAGCGGCCGCGGCCTGGTTGTCATGCCGACGGGAACCGGGAAGACGGTCGTCGCCCTGAAGATCATGGCCGACGCCGCGGTCAGCTCGTTGGTGGTCGCGCCGGTGCGGGACCTGATGTATCAATGGCATCGGCGGATATTCGAGGCGCTGGGATATGACGCCGGCGTCATCGGCGACGGCGTTCACCGCGTGCGGCCGGTCTCGGTGACCACCTACGACTCCGCCTGCATTCACATGGAGAAGTTCGGCGACCAGTTCGGCCTGCTCATCTTCGACGAATGCCATCATCTGCCGGGCCAGATCCGGCGGGACGCCGCCCGCATGTCCGCGGCCCCGCTGCGGCTGGGGCTGACCGCCACGCCCCATCGCGCCGACGGTCGTCACATTGATCTCGACGAACTGATCGGCCCGGTCGTCTATCTCCAGGATGTGGCGGCGGCCCGTGGCCGGACGCTCGCCGACTACGACGTCGTCCGCATCCCCGTCAAACTCTCCGCCGAAGAGCAGTCCCGCTACGATGAGCTCTCGCGGCAGGTGCGTTCGTACATGGTCGAGCGGCGAAAGGAGCTTCCCGCGTACTCCTGGCAGGATTTGTGCGGCGACGCGGCCGACACGCCCGAGGCCCGCCGGGCCCTCATCGCGTACCATGCGAAGCAAGCGATCGAGGATCGGGCCGAGGAAAAGCTCCGCGTGCTCGAGGACCTCTTCCGCCTGCACCACAGCGAGCCCTGCCTGGTGTTCGTGGGGTCGAATGCGATGGCAAGGGACGTTTCGCGACGGTTTCTGATCCCGTGCCTGCTCGCCCATTCCCGCAAGCAGGAACGGCTGGAAGTATTGCAGGGTCTGGAGCGGGGCGACTATCCCGCGCTGGTGGCCAACCAGGTGCTGGACGAAGGCGTTGACTTGCCGGAGGTGAAGGTGGCGATGGTCATCGGCGGCAGCGCATCGAGCCGCCAGGCCAAGCAGCGGCTGGGCCGCGTGCTCCGCCGGCGGGGCAACACTCGCGCGGTCCTTTACGAAATTGTCACCGCCGAGACCAACGAGGAAAAACGGTCGCGCACGCGGCGGCGGAGCGACGCCTATGCGGGGACGAAGCGGTGGAAGAAGTAGCCGGCGGCGCCGGAAATCCGAAATTCGAATAGCGAAACCTGAAACGACGCTGAGGCCTGATGCTTACGCGGGAATATGCCCTGGTTGCGTTTCGCGGCGGGCGGGCGTTTCCCGACCGGTTGACCCGGCGGGCGCACGGCCACTATCTCCGTTACGCGGAGAAGGCGCTGCGGGTCTACCGTAATGGCGTCGGCCGGACGCGGCGGGATTTGCATCGGGGCGTGGAGCGGGCGTTTGCGGCCGAGCCGGATTGCCCCCTGCGGCGGATACGCGCGTTTTGCAAGCTGCTCGACGACCGCTGCGAATACGACGAAGACCGACGCGGCGCCGCGGCCGAATTGCGGAAGGCCGTCTTCCGCGCGGCCGCCACTCGGCATCCGCTGGTCCGCCAGCCGGATCGCCTTTTCGAGAGCGGCGAGGCGGCGGCAAAGGCCGAGATCGCCGCAATGCTCGGCCGGCGGTGGCAGGAAATCGACCGCGACCTGTTCGCCGACGTCATCGAGTTCCAGCCGCTGGTGTCCTTCGACGACCTTTCCGGCCCCGCGGCGCTGCTGTCGCGCTACAACGTCGCGCAGGCGCAGGTCGCGCTCTTCAACGCCGAAAAGATGACCGTGTGGGCCGGCCAGGACTTCAAGACGATCCTCCGCCACGCCAAGCTGGCTCGACTGATGCACACGATTTCGCGGGACGGCGAGACGCGGTACGTTTTTCGCTTCGATGGTCCCGCGTCCGTGCTGCGGGAGACGCGGCGGTACGGAGCGGCGATGGCCCGTTTTCTTCCCGCGCTATTGGCGTGCCAGGATTGGCGAATGTCGGCCAACCTCCGCACACAGGGCGGGTACCGCGCCCGCTTCGATCTGTCGCCGGACGACGGGCTGACCGGTCACATGCCGGCGCCGAACGAATTCGATTCCTCGGTCGAGGCCGCCTTCGCCAGGAAATGGGGCGACGAGCCGCGCGACCGCTGGCGTCTTATCCGCGAAGGCGCCGTGCTCCACCGCGGCCAGAAGGTCTTCGTTCCCGACTTCACCTTCCGCCACGAAGACGGCCGTGAGGTATTGCTCGAGATCATCGGCTACTGGACGCCCGAATATCTCGCTGCGAAGGCAGAAACGCTCAAGCAGTTCGCCGACCGACGCATCCTGCTGGCGGTGAGCTACAGCGACCGCAAGGAACTCCCCGCGTTACCTTCAGACACAATCCACTTCAAAACGGCGCTGCAGCTAAAGGACGTGCTGTCGCGGCTGGCAGAGCGGTCGGAACCTCGGGCGGCGGCGCCGCCGGCCGCGGGGCCCAGTTCTTGAGCGTTTCTTCAATCCGCCCGTTCAGGGCGTCCAGTTCGTCCAGGACGCTGTCCTGCCGGGCCTCGATCTCGGCCAGGAAGTCGGGCAATCCGGCGGTGAGGGTGGAGGAATCCCCGGGCACGGTCGGGCGGTAGAGGCGGGACTTCAGGCGGAGGGGTTTGCGTCGGCGCCGCAGCGTGCGGCGGCCGGGGACGCGCTGGAGCGTGGGAGAATGGCGCCGCCGCATCATTTGCATCGACCGTTTCGGTTGGAAAATCGCTCGCGACCACGCTGGCCCGCAAAGGTTGCCCGACTGTCGCGTTGCGAACGACCGGTCGTTTAACCTCAAGCCGCAGGCGCCGAGGCGCTGCGTTTAACCTCAAGCCGTAGGCGCCGAGGCATTTGCCGACGAGGGGCCCCCATCGCCTGCGGCTCGGGGTTAAACGCCGCGCAAGGCGACGTTGCGGCGGCTTTACACCCATTGCCGCTTTGAGTTAGAATTCTAGGCTTCGCTCGGGGGCGGCGTACACCCCCAACCACGACACCCGCGTCAAGAAAGGAGGATCAGTGGTTCGTCTATTGGTCAGGGACCGGGAATCGCTGCAAGAGGCGGTTCGCCGATTTCGCAAACTCGTCGAGCGGAGTGGCATCAAAAAAGAGATGCGGCGGCGGGAATATTACGAGAAACCGAGTGAAACCAAACGCCGGGCACGCCTGCGGGCCGAGCGACGGTCGCGGCGGCTGCGAATGCTCGCCAAGCGGTGAAATAGAATGCAAGCTCGACGCGCAGGCAAGCGCATCGTGGGCTCCGGCCGACGCGCTCATCCGCGAGTCCATGTTCGGGCTGAACTCACCCAATTCAACTCCAAACGCAAGACCCCATGATGCGCAACCCGAAGGCACTTTGCAGCGTCTGCGTTTTCGCAATTACGTTGTCGCTATCCGCGGAGAGCGGCGCGCTCTATGCCGCCGAGCCCGCGTTTGAATTCACCGTCAGCAGTTACCTCGGCGGGGCGGGGTTCGACGACGCCGTGGTCGGCTGCCGCTTCACCTCCGGCGGCGAGATCGTCCTGGCGGCCAACCTTTCGCCGGACGCGCAAGCCAAGCTTCCCGCCGCCAAGAAGACCGGCCTGGGCGAGGGTCGCGCCGGCTGTATCCTCCATCTCGACGCCGAGGGCAAGAAGATCACGGCCGTCACCGCCCTTGCCGGGCGGCTGCACGATATGTGCCTGGGCAAAGACGACGCCATTTACGTGGCCGCCGGTGACGAAGGCGCGATGAAACTTACCGCCGACGCCGCCAAGGTCCTCTGGCAAGCGAGCCCCGGCGCCGTCTCCCGCATCGACGTGGGCGACGACGATACCTGCGGCGTCGTTTGCGGCGGCAAGATTCTCATCTATGACGCCGACGGCAAGCAAATCGGCTCCGCCGGCGGCGGCCAGTACACCACCGATGTCTGTGTCCACGCCGGGAGCAAGACGGTTATCCAGTGCGGCTTCCGCAACGCCCGGGCCTTTGACGGCAAGAAGACGTATCCCGTGCAGATTTGCTACCTCCGCGGGCACGCCTACGACGGCGAGCTGAAGTGGCGGAACTACGACTGGTCCACCGACCGCGCGTCCGACCGCTTCCTCAACAAACCGACGAACAACATGGCCGACAGCCGGGCCGACCGCGTGAGCATCGGCGCCGACGGCAAGCTGTACGCCACGTTTCAGGTGGCCGGCGGCAACCACATCTTCCGCTACAGCCCCCGCGACATCATGCAAAAGGTGGAACTGGCGGGCGGCGACAAGTTCCACCAGTTCTACCATTCGCAGGCCGAGCACAAAAACGTGGTGTGCCGCTACGAACCGGCCACCGGCGAGTACCGGGTGGGCCAGCAATTGTGCGGGCGGCTCTCCAGTGGCCGGGCCAACGCCGTGGTGACCAAGGAAGGCGACATCACCGCCGACGCCGCCGGGCGGGTCTACTTTGTCGGCAAGTCGGCCTACGGCATCCCTGTGAACCTCAACCCCACCGGCGGCGACTACCTCGGCGGCGGCTTCCTCGCCGTCTATTCCCCCGACATGAAACAGCGGCTATTGATCACGCGCACCTCCGACGGCAAAGGCTCGCCCCACGCGGTCGCCACGAGGACCGACGCGGCCGGCAAGACCACCGTCGTCTACGGCGGCGGCGGGATGGTCGAAGGCATGTTCACCCAGGCGGCGATCCAACCGAAGGCCGCTGACGCAACGGCGGAAAAAAACGACCCGCAAGACGGCTTCTTTGCGGTGCTCAAGGAAGCGTAGTCGCCCCGGCGTTCATGCCAAGCCCCAACGGGGCGGTTTATGCCAGTTACTGTAGGGCAGGGTCCTCCCTGCCTTCCTTCATTCGGCGACGGCCCCAAGGAAGGCAGGCAGGAGCCTGCCCTACTCGGCTCGGTGTCGTCGCCTTACGGTCGCGGCTCGGTGTCGTCGCCTTACGGTCGTGGCTCGGTGTCGATTGTCCGAGCCGCGCCCGTCAGGAAGCGGCTTCGCGCACGTTGACCCTGCTTGGGCCACTCCCTCACGGTCGTGGCTCGGTGTCGCCGCCTTACGGTGTCGATTGGCCGAAGAGATTCAACTTTCATTGGCATTCGCCGGCGTGCTGGCGACGTTTTCGGCGTCCGGCAGGGGCAGCAGGTGGGGGCGGAGTTTTTCGAGGGTTTTCGGGCCGATGCCTTTGACGTCCGTGAGTCGATCGTGCTCCAGAAATGGGCCGTGGGCCGCCCGGTGCTCGACGATGCGGCGGGCCAGCGTTTCACCGATGCCGGGCAGGGGAACCAGCTCGGGCCAGTCGGCCTGGTTGATGTCGACGGCGAACCGGTATTCGAGCGGTTCGGCCCGGTCGATGTCGATCAGGTCTCCCCGTGGAGCGCCCTGGTAGATGGCCACCGCGGCGATGGCGACTAGCGCGACTGCCGCCGCGAGCGCCAGCGCCGCCTGGTCGCTGCGGGCGAGGGTGAGCAGGCGGACGAGCGACGGGTGGGCGTTGCCGGTCGGTCCGTCGCCCCTTTCCGACGCATTCGCCGGCGGGGTATTATCTTCGCCGTTCGAGTTGTGCTTCGCCGCGGTCATTGCGGGTGTCTGGCGAGAAAGGGGCGGCGCTTCTAAAGTATCATCGAGCGGGCGGATGGTCGAGGGGCCGGCGGCTTTTCCGCGTATCCGTCGCCTGCGGCTCGGGGTTAAACGAAGGTTTCGTCGCCTGCGGCTCGGGGCTAAACGAATGTTCCGTCGCCTGCGGCTCGGGGTCAAACGATGATTAACGACTTTCGTCAAATCGAACTCGACGAAATCCTCGTCGACGATTGCCGGCAATTGGTGCGGCTGGCGGTGCGGGAGGACCTGGCCCGCGGGCACGATCTTACAACGGTCGCGCTGGTGAACGCCGAGGCCCGGGCCAAGGCCCATTTGGTGGCGCGTCAAGCGGGCGTGGCGTGTGGCTTGGCGCTGTGCGGCGACATCGCCCGCGAGATGGAGGCCGACGTTGACGTGCAACCAACAATCACGGATGGAACCGCCGTCGTCACCGGGGAGCAAATGGCGGAACTGGAAGGAAACGCCCGCGACCTTTTAACGTGCGAGCGAACGTTGCTCAACTTCGTCGGGCGGCTTTCCGGCGTGGCGACGAACACGCGGCGCTACGTGGACGCCGCGGCCGCGACCGGCGCCACGGCCGGCGTGTACGATACCCGCAAGACGACGCCCGGTTGGCGGCGGCTGGAGATGTACGCCGTGCGGTGCGGCGGCGGAAGGAACCACCGAGCGGGTCTTTATGACGCCGTGCTCATCAAGGACAACCACCTGGCGTATTGGTCGGCCAAGAAGCGCGGCCTGGCCGATGCGATTAAGACCGCCCGCGCCAGGGCGGCGGAGTCGCTTAGGGACTCCGCCGCATCGCACGGGGACGACGGCGGGCCGATCATCGCGATCGAGGTCGATTCGCTCGCGCACCTTCGGGAGGCGCTGCCGGGCAGGCCGGACATCGCGCTGCTCGACAACATGTCGCTCGAACATCTTTACGAGGCCGTGAAGATTCGCGATATGTTTGCCGCAAGCCAGGGCCATCGCTGCGACCTGGAGGCGTCCGGCGGCGTTACGCTCGGCACGATTGGCGGCATTGCGCTAACCGGCGTGGACCGCATCAGCGTCGGGGCGCTGACGCACTCGGCGGTGAATTTTGACGCGAGTTTGGATTGGCCATAACCCCGACCAGTGGTCGGGGCTATGTTGTGTTTGACTCCCGTTGGGCGCGAGCTACGTTTTATTGCATTGCGCTATGTTCTCGCGCCGCTTGGGCGCCGTTCGACCAAACCGCCCGCATCTCCGTCATGACTCCTTCAACCGACCATCATCGGAATCGCTGGCGGAGCGAGGCCCGTTGTAGAGGTTTCACGTTGGCTGAGGCGCTGGTGTCGCTGACAATTACGTCCCTGGCGGCGTCGGCCCTGCTGCTGGCTTCCCACAGCACTATCGCCACCTCGGTAGACGTCGTCGAACAAACGCAGGCGACAGGGCTGGCCGAGCAACTGATGGATGAAATTCTGAGCAAGCGGTACGCGGCCGTCGGCGTCGGGCCGTTTCAGCTATCGTTGGGGCCCTCCGCCACAGAAAAGACGCTCAGCCAGGGCCGCGAGTTGTACGACGACATCGACGATTTTCACGGTTACTTGTCCTGGCCGCCGGAGGACACGTGGGGCGTGGACGTGGGGCAAGGGGACGACGCGGGGGGCCGCAGGCATCCCAACTTCCGCCTTAGCGACAGCCACTTTAGCGACTGGGTGACCTACGTGCAGGTCCGCTATGCGGACGAGAACGACCTGACGCAACCGCTGCCGTTGGGCCAGACCAGCGCCTACCGATTGGTGGACGTATGGGTGTGCCGCGTACGGGACGGCGCCCTGCGGGAGTTGGCCCACCTGCGTCGCGTCGTCGCGTACGTGCCTTTGCCACAATGAGCATGATGGATGAAGAACGCAAGGACCCAGCATCGCGTTAATGACGACCGACCTTTCCATCCACGGCTGGGCCGTCGCGGCGTTACGCTTGTCGAACTTCTGATCGCGTCCAGCGTGATGGCGATGATCGCTGCGGCGGTGGGGGCCATCGCTTTCTCGGTGCAAACCACCAATGAATACTCGCTGGGGCAAACGATCGCGGCCCAGCACGCCCGCATCGCCTTGCAGCGAATCCAGCGGGCGGTCGTCGAGGCCCACGGCAGCGACGAGTTTCCCGCGGCCATCGTCCTTGCCGACCGCGAAGACGGCTACACGTTTCCCGATAAACTGGTCGTGTGGCGGCCCGAGGGCGACCCCGCCAACCCAGAGGGGCGGCCGCTGTTGGGAGAGTTGGTGATGTTCTGCCCGAATCTGGCGGCGCCTTCGGCCCTGTTGGAGATCACGCTGCCCGGCTCGACCGCCGTGGCGCCGGAACTGAGCGATGCCGCGGGGTGGTCCTCCGTCGTTGCGGCGTTCCGCTCCGGCAGCGGTAATGAACAGGTGGAATTGACCGATCTGCTGCGGATTGCGTCGGTCACCGACGACACCGGCGACCCGAAGAGGCGGGGCTGCGTGCGGTTCACTGCGGACATGCGGCCCAGCCCGGACCAACGGGCAGACTTCCTGGACGGCCTTCTGGACTTCGCCGATCTCGACTGGCCGCAGGGCATTTGCGGCGGCAATAGCGGGCTGAGGCAAACGCGGATCGCCATCGAGCTGCAACTGATGCCGGGCGGCGGCGAGAACCGGGTTGACCCGAATGGCGACGTGGCGATTCCCTACTTCGGTTCGGCGGTGTGGTATGGAAAGCTTACGAAATAGAGCAAGCGGCTCGGCGCGGCAAGCGTCCAGGCCCAACGAGCCGCGCTACGTCAGCCCAGTCCTGGCGCCATCCGACACGGCGGCGCGCATCCGAATTCGAAACCGTCCGCAGCGGCGGCGCGGCATGGCCGTGGTCGTCGTGTTGGGCCTGCTCTCGATCACCATTGCCGTCTGCTACGCGATGTTGCGGACGCAGTCGTACACGGCCCAGATTCAAACCAACGCCAGCCGCCAGGCGGATGCCCGGCAAGCGGCCGTCGCGGGGCTGACCATCGCCATCCGCAAGATGCACCAGGCCGATTGGCCGGGAGTCGATACTGTGCTTCGCGGCGACCTCCAAGCCCATACTTCGTACGAAGCGCATTACCAAACCGGCGACCCGTCGCTCTCGCCCGGCGATGACGATTACGCCGAGTATCCGTTTCGCGTGGCGGTCAGGTCCACCGGCTACGTGCAGGACCCCGCCAACCCCAGCGTTCGGGCCGTTCATACGGTGCGGGCGGTGATGCAGCTCAACCGCCGGGCCCGCGCGGCGACGCCGGCCAACTGGGCGCGTTTGCAGGAATACGACGCCGATCACCCGTACACGGTGGTTCAGTGGGGCGACGTTCCGGCCCGGATTCAATCGCCGGTTCGGATCGAAGGGCCGTGCCACTTCCAGGGCTCGCTGAACATTTGCGACGAATATCCCCGGGTCGATAACCGTCCGCTCGACGGCCAGCTTGACGAAGTCGCCGTGTTTGAAACGGCGCTGGAAGAAAACGCGCTGTTGGCCATCTATCAAGCGGGAATTATCGGCCTGAGCGGAAGGCATGACGAGGCCGGCGGCGGCATCGACTGGGACATCAGTTGGAAGACGCTGTCGCGCCTCTACGGCAACCTCGCTCCCGAAAGCTGGTGGCGGCTGCACGAACCGGACGGCGACGAAACGGCCGACGCCCAGGGCCGCCATGCGGGAACGTGCGCGGGGGCCAGGCTCGGGGCTGCCGGCATCAACGGCGCCTTCGGGAATCGCGCGGCGACCTTCGACGGCTACAACGACTACATCTCGGTCGGCAAGTTCGACCTCTCCGGCCAGTCGCTCACGCTGCTGGCCTGGTTCAAGATCGATTCGTTCGCCCGCGAGTCGGACCAGCGGTTCATCTCGAAGGCGGACGGCTACGACGAGGACGATCACTACTGGATGCTGGGAACCTGCCGCAAAGGGAACAAGCACACGCTCCGATTTCGGCTGCGGACATCCAGCGGCGTTAAAACGCTGGAAGCGAGCGCGGGCGAGATCGCCACGGGCGTATGGAACTGCGCGGCGGCCGTGTATGACGGGAACAAGATGCGGCTGTATCTCAACGGCGAGCAGGTCGGCGATAGTGGCAAATCGGGCGCGATCGCCGGCGACCCGAACGTCAACGTGTGGCTGGGGGACAACCCGCCCGGCAGCGCGCAGGCCCGGTATCTCCGCGACCTGAAAAAGCAGGCCGATGAATCGCCGGCGTCGGACTACCGGCCGCTCACCGGGCCGCTGTATCATCCCCGGACCCAGTCGTCGGAGTTGAACGTCTCGCTATGCGAGGACGATCTGGGCGTAGCCGTCAACGATGTCAGCCAGGACACATCATCCCCCGTGAGCCACCCCGGGACGCTCGTGACCTACCGCCTCTATCCGGGCGGCAAGGAATACGAAATCCCGCAGCTTTCGTACAGCGTCAGCCACGAGGCGTACGGGCCGGATTCCGCCGCGAACCCGTTGGGCTTGTTCCGCACCTGGGGCGACCTTACGCTTTGGGACAACGTGACGGTCGAAGGGGTCATCATCACGGAAGGAAGCGACGCCGACTTGTTTGTCAAGGGAGACAACGTCGTGCTTTCCGCCCCCGCGATGCCGCCCATCGAAGGCGAGGACGGCCGTGTCGAGCTTCCGTGCGTTCTCGCCAAGGACGATGTGTGGATCGATGACGCCGCCAACCATCGCATTACCGGACTCGTGTTCTCGCAGGATGACTTCCAGGTCTTCTCGGGCGGCGGCGACGCCACGCTGGCGCTGCGAGGGCGGATCGTTGCGCGGCAGTTTGAAGTGAATGAGCGCTACGGCTGGACGAACTCGATAAGCTGGTGGCGGGAAAAACTGCGGGGGTTCCTCGTGCAGGAATCGCCGGACAGCGAAGACGGCGCCCGCCGCTTCTTCCCGGTCTGGCTAGCCGGCGACGCAGGACTGGATCCGCAGCCCAAGCTGCAAATCAAGCCGCGCAGCGAGAACGTGAGCTACCATTACCAGGATTTTGCACAACCCATTTACCAGCCTCATCCGGACGATGAGGGTTTGGTTTGGGACCTGATGGACTGGACCGATGAGGACTGAAAGGAGAACGATGATGAACCGCTTCACGTGGGAGGGATGGCCGCGGCAACGCTTTGGACTGTTGATTCTGGCCAACGTGCTCGTATGGATGGCGTTCGCGTGGAGCCAGCCGAGCGACGCCCAGCAGCGGGACCCGAAGGGGCAGTTCATCAGCTCCGCCTCGCAGCGAAAGGAAATCATTCAGGAACTCAAGGAAATCAAGGCGGAGCTGAAAGCGCAAAATGCGCTCTTAAGCTCCGGGCAGATGAAGGTGGTTGTGGTGGCGCCGTGACCGCGGCGCCAATCGCAGATTTGACGAGGCAGAGCCTCGGCGGCAGTGCGTTCCCCCGGCGGAGCCTGGGAACGAAGTAATCCAGGTGACAACCCATGAAACCCGATCGTCCCGCATTTTCACTGGTCGAGCTGATCATGGTAATCCTGGTGATGGGCATCGTCACCGCGGTGGTCCTCCCGCAGCTCGAACCGACGATCGCCGATCAGTTGGCGTCCGCGGCCTACGTTGTGGCGGCGGATCTCGATTACGCGCGGAGCCTGGCGGTCGCCAATAACAGCGAGTACCGCGTGCGATTTGTGATGGCTGAGAACCGTTTCACACTCTCCCACATGGGGACGAACACGTTGCTTGACGCCTTGCCCGATACGCCGTTTCGCGATCCGTCGGAGGCCCCTGACTCGCAAACGACCTGGCTTGACGAACTTCCCGCCACCGGCGTGCGGCCGCGGTTGCTGGGGGTCATTCACGGCGGCGCCACGGAATCCGGCCAGGCCGACGTCGAGTTCCTGCCGCTGGGCGGAACGCGGTCTTCGCAGGCAGTCAACATCATTCTCGCCGCGGGCATGTCGACCAGCGCCCGCTTCATCCCGGTAATCGTTCACCCGGTCACCGGGCTGGCGGAAGTGGGGGAGTTGTCGGCGCAGCGTCCCGTTCCCTAGCCGCGACCATCACGGCTATGCCGGTTGTAACGCCGCTTCCCGACCGTCCTTTTCAACGAAACCGCGTTGCGTCACGCCGGCTTTTTTGTCCGCGCAGAACACGACCTACGCTTTAGAGGCCACGTCTATGCGCTGGCCGTAACCTTGACTGAGCACACACTTTCGTGACGAAGCCGGCGATGGTCTCGCTTCCCCGCATGATGAACCGCCAAGGGCCGATCGGGCTCGACCTGGGCACGCGGTCCGTCAAGCTCATTCAGTTTTCGGCCGACCGATCCCGCGTGATCGACGCGGTGCGATGGGATATGCCGAGCGATTACGACGTCGGCGACGATGAAGATGGCGGCGAGGTTCCGCTCATCGAGGCGATCCGACACGCCCGCGACGGACGCCGCTTTGTGGGTACCGACGTGGTGATGTCGCTGCAACCGAATGAAATGTCGGTCTTCAACATCCGCGTGCCCAAGAACGAGCCCAACCCCCGCTCGCTCATCGAGCGGGAGGCGACGGCCCGGCTCGGGGTTCCTCACACCCAATTGGAACTGCGGCACGTCGAAGCCGGCGAGGTGCGGCAGGGGAATGAGGTTGCGCGGGAACTGATCGTTTACGCCACCGAGAGGACCCGGCTGACTGCCGCGATTGAGCGGGTCCTGGCCGCGGGCCTGAACCCGGTGTGCGTGGACGTCCCGCCCCACGCGATCCTGCGAGGCTACTTCGCCCAGTGCCGCCGCGAAGAAGATACTCGGCAACGGGTCGCCTACGTGCACGTGGGGCACGCGAGCGCCGCCACGGTGCTCGCCGAGGGGAGCCATCCGCTGTTTGTAAAATACGTGGACGTGGGCGGCCAGCATTTCGACGAGGCGGTGGCGCGACGGCTGGAGATGGGCGTCGCCGAAGCGGCGGCCCTGCGCCGGCACAACGGCGATCGCCGGGCCGACCAGCGCGATCCCGAAATCAGCCGTGGCGTGAGCGCAGCGTCGCGGCCGGTCATCGAGAAGCTGGCGTCCGAACTCGCCATGTGCATGCGCTATTACAGCGTCACCTTCCGCGGCCAGCGGCTGGCCCGGTTGGTCCTGGGCGGCGGCGAAGCCAACTCCACGCTGGTGGAAGCCATGCAAAAACGGCTGGATGTCCCTTGCGAACTCGGCGATCCCCTCCGCAATTACAAGACGCGATTGGAACTCGGCCGCGGCGGGCAGTGGGACATCGCCGCGGGACTTGCCTTACGGGACGCGCCGAAGCGCTGAACCGATGAATGAAATCGACTTCCTGCCGAACCACTACCGACAACAGTCGGCCAACCGCAAGGGCCATGCCTGGCGGGGTGTGGTGATTGCGCTCTTCGGCGGGTTGTTGCTGCTGATCTCCGGGTGGCAGTACCGCCAGCGGCAAGCGGCGGAACAGGCCCTCGCCAATATCATGCCGCACTACCAGTTGGCCACCTCGAACATCGCCCGCATTCAGCAGTTGCAAAGCGCCCTTGTCGAAGCCGAAAAGGCGGCCAACTGGTACGCGTACCTCGATCACCCCTGGCCCCGTTCGCAAGTCATCGCCGCGGTCGTGGGGCCGATGCCCGAGAATGTGTCCCTGACGGAACTGCGAATCGAGCGGGAGGCGGGCGGCGGTGAAACAAGCCGCCGTCCCGTGGCCGGGCCGCAAGTGGCGCTGAACACCGAAGCGGCGCCACCCCAACGGGCGGCCACCGAGCGAGACCTGACGGACCTGCGGCGGCAATGCGATGACAGTCGAATCGTCGTGCATCTTGCCGGCGCGGCGACGGAAACCGCGACGCTCAACCGCTACTTCACCGAATTGGCCGAGCATCCGCTCATCCGCAAGGCGACGCTCGACTCGATGGAATCGACCCGCGGCGAGAACACAGCGGCGGTCCGCTTTCGTGGGCGGCTCGAAATCGCACCGGGCTACGGCCAAAAGGGCCATACCCCGCAGGCGCTCCGGGCCGACGCGGCCGTCGGAGGTGAAGCATGATCAACATGAAGTCGCTCTCGAAGGTTCCCCCCTGGCTGCTTTTCGCCGTCGGCGGCGCTGCGACGGTAGCGTATATCTTTCTCGTCTTCCTGCCGAACCAGCAGGTCATCAAGACGACCAACGAACAAACCCAGGCCAGGCGGAAGACGGTGGAACAACAGGTGGGGGCCGCCGCCGTCATTCTCGATCTGGTGCAACAGGCGTCACGGGCCGACGCTTACGTCTCCCTCCAACGGCAAAACCTGCCCGCCGAGGACGACCTGGTGCGGGTGTATGGAACGATCACGGCGACCGCAGAAGCGTGCGGCCTGTCGCGGCTGAGTTTCGACCCGCAAGCGCCGATTTGGTTGCAGACGCTGCAACGGCGGCCGCTGTCGGTGCGAGGCGAAGGCACGTTCCAGGCCATCTGCCGGTGGCTGGCGCGGCTCGAAGACCTGTCCAACCCGGTTTGGATCGAGCGGCTTTCACTGGAGCCCACGCAAGAGAGCGATGAACTGCTGCGGTGCGAGGCGACGCTGTCAATTTTTGCCGGTTATTCCGAAGATTCCAATTAGGTTGCAGACGAATGCAGCCGATAGAAAAGACGCCAAGGTCCAGGCAGAGACTGTGGGCATGGCGGTGATGGCGCCGCTATCACCCGCCGGTTTCAGCAGCGACTTCCAGGTGACAATGCACGATTCGAGGAGGAAAGGGGTCGGGTGTCTTTTTCGGTCCGGCCGGCGATCCCATTGAGAACACGTTGACCGAAAAGGACTCCCGACCCCCTGTGGCCTCCCGGCATCACGAAAGCCTATTTAGATCGCCCACCCCAAAATGCAAAAACTGGTGAACACCTTGCGAGCGGAGGCCAGGCGGAGCCCGAAGAAGGCCGCTGCGCTGGGACTGCTCGCATTGGTGGCGGTTTGGTTTTGGTGGCCGCTGATGTGGGGCTGGCTGGGTTTGGACAAAAAAGACGTCGCGCGGCCGACGCCCGCCGCGCCGTCCAAGCCAAGCGCTGCCGACGCCGTCCCGCCGGGCGCCGGGGGCGTCACGCCCAATCTCCCCGCAGCCGAGTCCCCTGCGACGCCCTGGCATGAGCTGCTGGCGTGGCGGTCGGCGGACCCGCTGACGCGGCCAGCGGATTTGCCCATCGGCAAGAAACGTCCCTTCGGGCCGCTGCCCGGCCGGGCGCCGGATGCTCCGAAGGAGCCGCTGCCCGACGTGACGCAGAAGATTCGCGAGGCCCTGGCCGCCGTCACGCCCCAGTCGTGCGGCTTGCAGGTCACGTCGATCATGATCGGCCCGCGGGCCAGGCTGGCCATCATCAACAACGAGGTCTACGGCAAAGGGGAATGTATCCCATTGCCGGAGCGGAGCCTGCCCGCCGGCATCGACCATCGCTGGCAGGCGGCGGCGGAGGCGACGGCGAAACCGGGTGATGGCCAACCCGCCGTGATTGCCGACCCAAAGACGCTCTCGTTGATCAAGCTGCTGAAGCGGCCGAGGTTCGAGATCGTTGAGGTCCATCGGGACCACGTTCTGCTTGGACTGGGCGACGCCACGCATGTTCTGCCCATCGCCAAGGCGGAATACGCAGGGCAGGGCGCCAGCCTGGCGCACGAGGTACGCGGCATTGGCGGAGATTAGCGGAGCGAGTGGCAGCTTCGGCAAGGCGAACAGCGACGCACCGGTCACGGAAGACCCTTATGAGCGCACTGCTACGATTTTCACTGCTTGGTATCTTCGGCGCAGCCGGGTTGGCAGTGGCCATTGGCCTGGCGACGACCCTGGACACCCGGTCTCCCGAGAGTCGTGCGGACGGCCCTTTTGCAAACGCCCGCCCGGGGGCCGCTGGGCGAGCGAATGCCGACAACCAGCCGCGGCCCGCGCCCACGCAGGGACGCGTCGCGAAACTCAAGCAGCCTTTCCGGGACCCGTTCGACAGCCTCAATAGCGCGATGGCGATCGATCGGCAGAACCGCGAGGCGCTGCTCCGCTACGGCCAGCAGGCGGCCGAACTGCTCAGCGCCCAAGCGGGCGGTCCCAGCCTCACCGAGCCCACGCAGAACCCCGCGGCGCCGTCCCGGGCGGCCGGCCTTGCCGAAGCAACGCCCGGCGCCTTGCCGCCTCCCGCCAAAACTGGCCCCCCGCCGGTAGTAGAAGGGGAGGGCGACAGTTCTCTCAATATCAACGTCCAGGACACCGACATCCGCCAGGTGATCGACCTGATCAGCCGCCAGGGCGGGCTGAACATCCTCGCCAGCAAGAGCGTACAGGGACGGGTCTCCGCGTCGCTCGTTAATGTGAGCCTTGATACGGCCCTCGACGCCATCCTTCGCAGCACGGGATTCGTCGCACGCCGAGACGGCGCCTTCATTTTCGTGGGCACGCCGGCCGACTTCGACGAGATGGACCAGAGGGCCGACCGCATCATTACCCGCGTCTACCGGCCCAATTACGCCACAGCCCGCGAGTTGCAAGCGCTCATCACCCCGATGCTCACGCCCAACGTCGGCACGGCCAGCGTCAACAGCGCCTCGGAGGTCGGCATCGGTTCGGACACCAACGCGGTGGGTGGCGACGCCTACGCCGGCATGGAGGTCCTGCTGGTCCGCGACTACGCGCTGGTCCTCAGCCAAATCGACCAGGTGGTGGACGAAGTGGACCGGCGGCCGGCGCAGGTGATGATCGAAGCAATGATCGTCAGCGTAAAACTCGACGACACCAACCGCATCGGCGTCGATTTCGAATTGCTCCGCGACAACGACAACCTCCGCATTATCTCGGGCAACCCGATTGGCAACTTGGCCGCTCTCGACTTCTCCGACGGAGGGCTGAACATCGGTTTCTTGGACAGCAGCCTGGCCATCTTCCTGGAAGCCCTGGAAACCGTCGGCGACGTCAATGTCATCGCTTCGCCGCGGCTGATGTGTTTGAACAAACAGCGGGCCGAAATTCATATCGGCAGGGAGGTCGGCTACGTCAGCACCACCATCGTCGAGAACACCGCCACGCAGTCGGTCGAGTTTTTGGAAGTGGGCACGCAATTACGGCTCCGGCCGTTCATTGCCAGCGACGGCTTGATTCGCATGGAGGTACACCCCGAACTCTCGACCGGGCAGGTCGATCTCCGCGGCGGGTTCACTGTCCCCGACAAGGACGTGACGCAAGTGACTACCAACGTGATGGCGCCGGACGGTAGCACCTTCGTCATTGGCGGGCTGATTCGGGAAAGCATCGACAAATCGAAGACGCAAATCCCGCTTTTGGGCAGTCTGCCGATCATCGGTCCCTTGTTCCGTCAGAAGGAAGAAGAGTATGACCGCGAGGAAGTCATCATTCTGATCACGCCACGGATCGTCTACGATCAGGAAGCGTCCTGCGACGGTGAGCGGGCCGAATGTGAAAGCCTCCAGCGGCAAACCGTGGTTCTCGACAAGACATCGCCGCTAGGGAGCCGCTACATTGCCCGGCGCTATTATCGCATGGCGGAGAGCTCGTACGCGTTCGGCGACGCACAGTCCGCCTTGAAATACGCCAACCTGGCGATTCATTTCGATCGCAATCACCAGGACGCAATGAACCTGCGGGCGCAGATCGTCGCCACCACGCCGTACGGTGACGCGACGATCGACTGCCACCTTCGCGAAGGGCTCGCCCCGTGGAGCCGGCCGCATACCGGCCCGCTGCCGCCGCCATGGACGCTTGGCCCGCCGCCACCGGAACCGGGCCTGCCCCCGCCACCACCGGAACCGGACCTGCCCCCGCCGGCCCCGCTGACCCCGCCGCCCCCGCGCCCGCTCGACCGCGGCGCCCCCACGGTCCAGCGAGATCTGCCCAAACTGCCTGCGCCGACGCCGTGATCACGCATACGATGTCTGAAGCCTCGGAGACCTCCACGCCATGCGCGCGACGCCAATAGCGGTTCTGCTCGGCGCCCTCATGCTGACCGCGTGCGCCCAGATCCCCACCGAATTACCAGGACTGCCCGAACCGCTTGTGCCCGACGTGGCGGCGGAGCGCAAGACCCGCGAATTGGAGGTCGCGCAGAGCTTCGAGACGAAGCGGAACGAGGCCCAGTGGCTGGCCGCCCGGAGCGTCTATCGTAGCGGCGACGCTCGCCAGGCGGAGCGTCTTCTCAAAGCGCTGCTGTCCCGCGCGCCGGACCATGCGCCGGCGCGGAGGCTCGTGGCGGAGCTGTATCTTGACCGCGATGAGCCCCAACGGGCGCTGCCGCACCTGGAGATTCTGGCCGAGTTGACGCCGGAAGACGCGTCGGTCCATCACGTTCTCGGCTTCGTCTACGACGCCCTGGGGAACGTCCCCGCCGCCGAACGCCATCTCCAGCTTGCCGCTGAGTTAAGCCCGCAGTCGGGCTTCGCCCAGTCCCGCGATGTCCTCCGTCAAGCGCGGGCCCAATAGTCGCGTTTCGCTCCGAGACACGGCGCTGTATTCCAAGTCATAGGCCCGATCGCTTGACCGCAAGCCGCAGGCGCCGCAACCGACTGGACAGTGGGACCCCATCGCCTGCGGCTCGGGGTTAAACGAGATAGCGACTTCACGCATCCGAGCGAGTGACCCGCGCGTAGATGTCTTCCACCGGAAGCGAAATCTCCAGTTGAGGCAGTTCGATCACGTCGTCGCCCGCGTAGGCCTCCTCGACAAAGCCCGCATCGGTCCGGCGGTAAACCACCACCCGCTCCGGATATACCAGAAGATACGCCGAAAGCGACGGGATCGTCAGGTAAGCTTCCTTCTTCTCGACTTCGTCGGTGCGGCGGGTGCTCGGAGAAACGACTTCGACGATCACCGTCGGCTGATCCTGAAACGACTCGTCGTCGGGGTTCGGCTGGCAAACAACCATCGCGTCCGGGTAATAGAAGCGGATGTGCGTGGGGAACTGGATGCGGACCTTCGTGTCGGAGTTGAACGCCTCGCATGGCTTGCCGCGGAGGGCCGCGTGCAAGGCGCCCGTGATGTTCGTCGCGATGCGGTTATGCACGTTCGCGGCGCCGGCCATCGCGTACACTTCGCCGGCGATATACTCGTGCTTGATCTCGCTTTCGAGTTCACCGGCAAGATAATCTTCGACCGTGATACGTGACAGCTTCGGGGCGGCGGTCATAGCGAACCTCTTCCAATCGGGTGATACGCAATTCTGCGGAAGTTCATCGGCGGCGCCAGCGAGCGGCGACCTTCCTCACTCCTGGGTTTAGCAAATGGCCCGCGGTTGTCAACGGAGCCACGCGGCCCTACCCGCGGCTGAGGGAGAAGATCGGCAGCAGCAGCGACATCCCGATGCCGCCCACCACCACGCCCATCACGGTAATCATGATCGGCTCGATCAGGCTGGTCGCGGTTTTGAGCGAGAGTTCGACGTCCTTGTCATAGTGGTTGCTCACCTTCTCGAGCACTTTGTCGAGATTGCCGGTGTCCTCGCCGGCCCCGATCATCTGGATCAGGGTCGAGGGAAAGAGGGGGGCGCCGTGCAAAGCGTCGCAAATCCGCTCGCCTCCCGCGACCTTGTCGAGGACCATTTCCCAGAGCCTCTCGTAGTGGATATTGCCGGCTACCGCGGCGCAGAGGCGGAGGGCGTCGAGCATCGACACGCCGGCCGCCACCATCGCGCCCAGCGTGCGGAGCGAGCGGCTGAGGATGACCTTGCGATTGAGTCCGCCAAGAACGGGTAGACTGATCTTGGCCTTGTCGAGGAAAATCCGCCCCTGCGTGGTCCTGCTGCCAATGTAGTATCCCACTCCCGCCACGACGATGCCGATGAGCCAGAGATACCAGTAATCAATGAGGGCGTCGCTGGCGGTCATCATGATTTTCGTCGGGGTGGGCAGCTTCATGCCTTTCTTCTTGAACAGCGGCGCGAACTTGGGGAGCACGTACGTCAGCAGAAAGATCGTCACGCCCACCGCCAGGGTCGCCATCACCGCGGGATAGGCCATGCTGGCCCGCACCTTGGCCCCCATATCCGCTTCTTTTTGCATGTACTCGGCGATGCGGTCGAGCATCGCCCCCATGGCGCCGGTCTGTTCGCTCGCCTTGATGAGCGAAACATACGTGCGGTCGAATTGCCTGGGATGTCTGGCAAGGGCCGTCGAAAAGTTTTCGCCCTGTTCAACCTGGCTTTTCAGGTCCAACAGCAGTTTCTTCAGCGCGGGGTTTTCCTCTTGGGAAGCGATGCCGTCGAGGGCGGCGGAAAGGGTGATCCCCGTCTCCACCATGATCGCCAACTGGCTGGTGAGATGGATAATGTCCTTCTTGCCGACCCTCCGGGGAAAAAGATCGAGCGGGGCCCCGTCCTCGGCCTTCACGCTGAGCACCTGAAACCCGTCGCGGCGAAGTTTTTGCGAAGCCTCGTCGGCGCTTGCGGCCTCGAGCGCGCCGGTGTGCGTTTTCCCCAAGGGATCGCGGACTTCGTAAGCGAAAGAGGCGGAGGACATGGCCGTTTAGGCGTGACGCCGAAGGCGGGCGGGATTTGGGATTTGGGATGTGCTCAGCACGCTTTACTCAGTACTCGCTACTCATCAATTATCAATCTCACGCGCCTTCGCGACCGGCGGTCGCGGCTTTATGTCGCCAACGCCGGTTCCAACCCGCGCGGCGGGCGCTCGTTTGGCGGGGCGGGTGGTTCCGGTTCCGACGCCTCACCCACCACGTGGATCACTTCTTCAATGGTCGTCATTCCTTCCCGTACCTTGCGGAAACCGTCATGGCGGAGGGTGATCAGGTTTTTGCCGGCGATCTTGCGGAGCCGGCTGATTGACGCTCCCGCCACCATCGCATCGCGGAGTGGGTCGTCGATGATCAGCAGTTCATGCACGCCCAGCCGGCCCGAAAACCCCGTGTTGCGGCAGCGGCGACAGCCGACGCCGCGGTAGAACTTCTCCGCCTGGAAATCCATCTTCTCAATCGCTTTGCGGAGCGTCCGGGGCGGATCGTATTCCTGCCGGCATTTGGGGCAGATGCGCCGCACCAGCCGCTGGGCCAGCACCATGTTGAGCGACGCGCTGATCAGGTACGGCTCGACGCCCATATTGACCAGCCGCGTGATCGCGGAGGGGGCGTCGTTGGTGTGCAACGTGCTGAACACCAGGTGGCCCGTCAGAGCCGCCTGGATCGCGGTGCGGGCGGTTTCCTCGTCGCGGATTTCACCGAGCATGATGATGTCGGGGTCCTGCCGCAGAAGCGTTCGCAGGGCCTTCGGAAACGTGAGGCCGACGCGTTCCTGCACCTGGAACTGGTTGATCAGCGGCAGGTGGTATTCGATCGGGTCTTCCACCGTACAGACATTGTTCTCCATCGAGCTGATTTCATTGAGCGCCGCGTACAGCGTCGTCGATTTGCCGCTGCCGGTCGGGCCGGTGACCAGGATGATGCCGTTGGGGGCGCGGATATTGGACTCGAAACCGGTGAGAATGTCCTCGGCAAACCCGAGGTCCCGCAGGTTGAGCGAGACCTTGCGGGAATCAAGAACGCGGATGACCGTCTTCTCGCCCCGCGCGCCGGGGAAGGTGCTCACACGCAGGTCGATCTTGCGGCCGTCGAGCGCGACGTGCACACGGCCGTCCTGCGGCAGGCGGCGTTCGCTGATGTCCATCGACGCCATGATCTTGATTCGGCTGGTGACAGCGGGATGGAGGTGTTGCGGCGCCTCGAGGGCCTTGTGCAAGCGGCCGTCGATCCGGTTGCGGACGCGAAGGCACCGCTCGGCGGGCTCGATGTGGATATCGCTCGCCCCTTCCTTCACCGCATGATAGATCAGGTAGTTGACGAGCCGGATGACGGGCGACTGCCCCGCGATTTCCTCGACGTCGCCGATGTCCTCGATCGCCTCCTCGATAAGCGTGACCTCGGCGCCGTCGGAGTCCTCGATGATGTCGTCGATGACGAACACCTTCGAGTCCGGCAGCGTCGTGATCATCCGCCGGATATCTTTCGCCGACGAGGCGACGATCTGGATTTCCAGGCCGGTCTGATTCCGCAGTTCGTCGATAAGGAACAGATTCGACGGCTCGCTGACGGCGACGATCAGCGTTTTGTTGATCTGAAAGAGCGGCAGGACGAGATGCTTCTCCACCGTCTCCCGCGAGAGGACCTCGACGATTTTGGGATCGCACAGGCGGGCCTCGAGTTTGGCGTAGGGGACGCCGTACTCCGCGGCGAGGCATTCGAGAACCTGGTCCTCGGCGCAGCGCCCCAGGTCAACGAGAATTTCCCCCAACAGCCGCCGCTCCTGCGTGTTTTGCTGCAGGGCGAGGGCCTCGTCCAACTGCTCGACGGTGATATATCCGCGGTCAAGCAGCCATTCGCCGATGCGCCGGTTGGATGGGGCGGGGAGGTTCATGGAGGCGGTGGGCCGGGTGGGCGTTTCGATGATACTTGGCGGCGAGCCGCGGCGGGCGCTTACCCAAAGCTCTTCACGGCGTCGATCACGCTGTCGAAGACCTCAAGTTGGCGGTCCAAACGCGTGATCTCCAAAATCTTGCGGTTGACGTGATTGGCGGCGGATATCTTCAGGTCCCCCCCCAGGTCCCGCAGCCGCTCCTGAATTTCCAACAGGGCCGTGAGGGCCACGCTGTCGAACGACTCGGCCCCGTCGATGTCGAACACGACGGAACCGTGGTCGAGGCGGGTCAAGGCGTCGCTCAGCGCTTCGCTGTTCTCGCCGCTGAGTTCATCGGGCGCGTGGGCGACGACGACGCGGCCAAAGGTTTCGGTGGGCAGATTCATGGCTCATTCATCGGAACCACGGATGAACACGGATATTGGTCCATAGTGAATGGATTCGTTCATCGCAAATCCGTGTCTATCCGTGTCTATCCGTGGTTCTCTTTTGGGACTGCAGACACGCAAGGACTTCTCCGTGCATTTCGATCACCTAAATCGCAGCCGCCGGACGGACATACGCGCCGGTCTCCAGCACCTGCTCGATGCAGCGGAGCAATTCCCGCGGGCTGAAGGGTTTGGCCAGTATGGCGACGAGGTTCTCGCAGCCGGTCTCGTTGCGCCGCGCCAGCTCGAAGCCCTTGGCGGTCAGCATCACCACCGGCAAATCGGCCAGTTCCGGGTCTTCGCTCAGGCGGCGGGCCAACGTCAGGCCGTCCAGCCGCGGCATCTGGCAGTCGGTCACCAACAGGTCCGGCTTTTCCGCCTGAATCCTTTCCCAGGCTTCCAGGCCGTCGTGGGCGCAGGTCACCTCGAGCCCGGCCCGGCGAAGTTTGAATTCGGCCGCCCGCAGGATGTGCAGGTCGTCGTCACAGATCAACACGCGTTTGCCGGGCATTATTCTTTCTCCTCTGGGTTATTCGCCGCGGGCGTCGCGGCTTTATTTCACGGCGGGCAGCATCACGCGGAAGACGCTGCCTTGGCCGAGTTGACTGACCACTTCGATCTTGCCGCCGTGTACGTCCTCGACGATGTGCCGCGCCAGCGGCAGCCCCAACCCGGTGCCCGGCGCCATGTTCTGGTTGCCCTTGACCCGATAGAACTTGTCAAATACTTTTTCGCAGTCTTCTTCGCTCAGGCCGACTCCGGTGTCTTCCACCTCGAACCGCAGGGAGTCTCCCTCGAGGCGGCTGCGGAGCGTCACCTTGCCGCCGTCCAGCGTGTACTTGATGGCGTTCGAGAGGAGATTGATCGCGGCCTGCAGGATCATGTCCCGGTCGATTTGCGCGCTCAAATGCAGCGGGCTCAAGTCGGAGGCGAGCTGGATCGACTTGCGCTCCGCGGCGGGAGCCACCACCCCCAGCGATTCTTCCAGGATATCGTTGAGCGACCGGCGTTCCTTGTTCACGTCCACCACGCCCGCCTCGATGCGGGCCAGATTGAGCAGGTTGTCGATCAGCCGCTGCAAGCGGTCGGTCTGGCTGTTGATGACGCTGAGGAATTCTTCTCGCGTTTCGTCGTCTTCGGCGTCCCCGTCCACGAGCAGCTCGACATACGCCTTGATGCCGGCCAGCGGCGTCTTCATCTCGTGGCTGACGGCCGAGACGAACTCGGCGTGTTGCCGCTGCGTCGCCTTCTGATCGCTGATTTCGCGGAGCACCGCCACCGCCCCATGCGATTCATGATCGAAGGCATCGCCGTCGGTGGCGCCCGTACAGACGAGGGAACGGACCTCGGCCGCGTACCAGTGGCTGCCGCCCGCGGTGTCCTTCACCTCGACCTCGCTGGTCCGCTGGCTGGGAAGGCGGCGGCTGCGCGTGTCGGTGAGCAGGGCGACCAGCGCTTCGCACTTGATCAACTCCGCAATCGCGTGCTGTTCGGTCGATTCCTCGCCGAGTTGGAAGAGCCTTGTCGCCGCAAAGTTGGCGAGCACCACTTCGTCGTAATCGTTGATCGCCACCACCGGCTCGCTCAGCCGTGAAACGACGTCCCGCAGCCGCGCCAGTTCACTGACCGCCTGGTGCGCGCGGACCTCGGCCCGAGCCCGCGTCTGTTCCAGGTCGCCGAGCTGCTTTTCAAAGCGGTGAACATATTGCCGCATCAGTTCGTTGAGGTCCTTGAAGAAGCGATGCTGCTCGAGAGCCGGTGGCGGTTGCTGCAACTGCTTCTCGACCAGATCCCGCCGTGACTCCTTGAAAATGCGGGAGTAATACGTGCGGGCGACGCGCTCCAGCGCAATCGCTCGGGTCGAGGCAATCACGATCGAGACCAGCACCAGGGCCAACGCCACCAACAACAGCCCCAACCGCGTGACCCAGCCGCTCCAGACCACCCCGAAGCTGACGCCCGCCAGAGCAAAATCGGTGACCCACGCCAGCGCGACCGCCGCGGCCAGCGCCAGCAGCACGGCGTCGATGGAACGATGATTGAGGATGCGTGTCAACATGCGGGAATGAAATACGCCTCGCCGCGACCGTTTTCGCAACACGGGCGACCGACGATCGAATCGCCGTCGGCGCGCACGCCGGAGTGTCGGAATACAATGCTCCACAGAAAACGTAGGATGCCGCGGAGGGCCTGTCCAAGAATTGAGGCGCAATGCGGATGCCTGGCGACCGATTCATCTACTCCCGGCCGGACGCCGGCACGCGCCACCCGCACAACCGGCTTATTCATGCCCAGCAAGGGAAGCCGCTTATCGAGACCGTCCCGAGGTCTCGGCCGCCGACAGGCCCGGCGCGCTCGTCGAAGTTAGCCAACCACGTGGAATCGGCGGCGCAACAATTCGATTTACCGATGACTGTGAAGAATCCATTCCGCGAACGGTCCTTTCCTGCAAGAGGGTTTTTTAGCCGGCGAATGTAGCGCAGCTCATAAAGCCTGCCGTCTGCGAGATCGCCGTCTCGCAATGCCGCCGATGCTCGAACGTCTGGGAGTCGCCCTATGGAACGGTTTTTGACGCGGGTCCGATGGTTCCGAAATCAGGTTTTTTCCCGCCGCCGCGAACTGTTTGACAAGCTGGCGCAAGGCCAGTCGCCCGAGGCGCTCTTCGTTACGTGCAGCGACTCCCGGATCGACCCGAGCCTGATTCTCGGGGCCGATCCCGGCGATATCTTTGTGCTCCGCAACGCGGGAGCCATCGTTCCTCCCTATGACGTGGGTGAAACCTCCGTGAATTCCGCCGTCGAGTTCGCCATCGAGGGGTTGAACGTGCCGCACATCGTTTGCTGCGGACATACCGGGTGCGCTGCGATCGGCGGGATGCTGCTGCCCGACCGGCTCGCCTCGTTGCCCGCGATGGCGGCATTCGTGGCCCGCGCGAACACCCCGTTCGATGAGAAGACGCGGGAAGAGGCCGCCGCTCAAAACGGAGCGCCCCTGACCGCCGTGCAGCGCCACGTCGCCACGCAGGTCGCCAATTTGCAGACGCATCCCGCGGTTACCAAGGCGCTCTCGTTCGGCCGGCTGCAAGTTCACGGCTGGATCTACCATCTGGAAACCGGCGACGTGACGGTGTTGGATCAGACATCCGGCGGCTTTCTGACGCTAGACGACGCCTACCCGTCGCCATCCCCGCCGTCGCTTGTGTGACGCTGGCGTTCCTTTCCCTTGCATGACAGAGGACAACCGATGGATCGACCGGAGGGATCGTCAACGCCCAAGGGCGCCGCCACCCCCGCCTTATTCGGCCACCCGCGGGAAGACGTGCTTGCCTCGATCGTCGTGTTTCTCGTGGCGCTGCCGCTATGTATCGGCATTGCGGTCGCGGTGGGGGTCAGCCCGGGCATTGCGCTGATTAGCGGGATCGTCGGCGGGATCGTGGTGGGCTTCCTCAGCGGGGCGCCGCTTCAGGTCAGCGGCCCGGCCGCAGGCTTGTTCGTTATCGTCGCGGAACTCGTGCGGCGGCAGCAGGCCGTGTTCCAGGACTCTCCCGCGGCGGCGGGGCTTTCCGGCCAGGAGTTGGAAGCGGCGGCGATGCACTACGCGCTGTTGTCGCTTGGGGTGGCGACGCTGTATGGCGGCTTGATTCAGGTGGCTGCCGGCTACATGCGGCTTGGCCAATGGTTTCGGGCGGTCTCCCCGGCCGTCATCAAGGGGATGCTGGCCGGAATCGGCATTTTGATCATATTGAGTCAGGTTCACGTCATGCTTGACCACGAGGCGATGTACGGCGAGGAAAGAGCGCACGGCGGATTGCAGTACCTCCTGGCGTTTCCCGATGCGGTGCACGACACGATCTACCCCGATGGCGACGGCCCCGCGCATGAGGACGGTGGCGAGCATCAGTCGGCGGCGTTTATCGGGCTGCTGACCATTCTCGTGCTAGTCCTCTGGGAACGTTTCGCCCCGAAACGTCTCAAGCTGATACCGGCCGCCCTTGTCGCGATCATGCTCGTGACGGCGCTGGCCACGTTTGCCGATATGCCCGTCTTCAGCATCGAGGTGCCGCGGAACCTGCTCAGCGACGTGACGCTGCCGGAACTGGGGAGACTGTCGATGTTCTTTGACGCGGGCTTGATTCAGGCGGGGATCGTCATCGCCTTGGTCGCCAGCGCGGAGACCCTGCTGTGCGCCACGGCCGTCGATCAGATGCAGAATCATCACAAGACGAATTACGACAAAGAGCTGGTGGCTCAGGGCGTCGGCAATTCCATTTGTGGATTTCTCGGCGCCATACCGATCACGGGGGTGATCGTCCGCAGCACGGCCAACGTCTCGGCGGGGGCCCATACGCGGCTTTCGACGATCCTGCACGGCGTGTGGCTGCTGGTGTTTGTGGTCGCGTTGCCGCATGTGCTCACGTTCGTGCCCCGCGCCGCGTTGGGCGCCATGCTGGTGTACATCGGCTTCAAACTGGTGAACATCAAGGGCCTGATCCAGCTCTGGAAGCTCAACAAGGCGGAGGCGGCCATCTTCGTCGTCACCACGCTGATCATCGTGCTGGAAGACCTGCTGCTGGGTGTGATCGTGGGCATCGGTTTGGCCGCGGCGAAACTGCTTTGGACGTTTACGCATTTGGAAATCGAAAAGACCACCTCCCCCGATTCGCCAGAGATCCGCATACATCTCAAGGGCGCCGCCACCTTCATCCGCCTGCCCCAACTCGCCCGCGAACTGGAATCGCAGCCGGTCTCTTCGGAGTTGCACGTCGACCTGCACGACCTGGACTACATCGACCACGCATGTCTCGAACTACTGATGAGCCACGCTCAGCGACATGAAAAGGCGGGGGGAAGTCTGGTCATCGACTGGGAGAGCCTGCACGCCAAGTTCCATCGAGAGGGCGGCGCCAACAGGCAGTCGCAGTCGGCGGCGAGGCGGTCGGCGCCCGCGACAGACGACACCGACACCGCCGCCGCCCAAACCGAATCCCTCCAGGTCTCGCAACCATCATGAATGTCAAACGGCTCCGCATTTACCTCGACGATCACCTGGCGCTGCTCGTGGGCGAGTCGCAACTCGCCGGCCGCGTCCGCCGCAGCAACACAGGCTCGACGCTGGAAGCGTTCCTCGCGGAATTGGAAGCCGAATTGGAGGAACAAAAACGGGAACTTGAGCACGTCATCGAACGGCTGCTCGGCGCCGGTGGCGGCCGTTCCCTCAAGCAATCCGCCGCCTGGTTCGCGGAAAAGCTCGGCCGACTGAAACTGAACGATTCGCTCGTCCGCTACTCCCCTTTGAGCCGGCTCCTCGAATTGCAGGCTTTAGCCGCCGCCGCCCAGGAACGGGTCGCGCTATGGCAAAGCCTCGAAACCCTCGCCGACAATCCCGCCCTGGTCGACTGCGACTTCACCGCGCTTCGAACCATCGCCGAAGACCGCCGGCAGCGTCTGCTAAGCCACTGCCGCGAAGCGGCCGACGAGGCGTTTGGAGCCAGGGAGGAATGACGTGGGGCAGGTTTCGAACGTGCCCAGAATTCTTGGACCGCCCTCGTCGCGGAAAAACCTCACGGGAAAAACCTCACGGGAAAACCTCTTGACTCCGATCGTATCTTCTCTATAGTTTATTTTGCTATAATATAGGCAGGTTGCTGGAGGCATGTCGCGGCCCTGGCCACCCTTCGACTAGACCTGCACGCACGGAGCCTTAGACTAAAGGAGATATTAAAATGGGAAGAACGATTGCCGAAATCCAGCAGGAAATCGAGGCGGCGATTTCCAACGTTGTCAAACATGAGCTTCCGGCGGAACTCAACGGACTTGCGTTTCTGGCGCCCGCGGGGATGTCACCCCGCATTTCGTTGCAATATGCAAGAAATCAGCGGCAAATTCGTCGCACCGCCGACGCTTCCTATTTTCAGCCCGCGGAATGTGTGATCCACATTTCGTTTGAGCCCGAAACGGCCGACTCCCCCAGCAACGGCGGCGAGCCGGCGGCCGAACTGTGCGACGTGATCCTCGCATTGAATAAAGCGGAAAACGATCCGCGCTTTCGTGAATTCGTCGGGTTGAAGCCGTTCCGCGATAGCTATCTGACGAAATTCGGCTATGCTTGGGCGCAAAACCGCGACGGACGCGATCGCGTGCTTCGGGAGGCGATCGATCAAAGGTTGATCTTGAGGAAGCAAATCCCCAACCCGAAATCGCCGCAGTTTCCTACGACGGCGATCTACGTTCATTCGGAGCATCCGATCGTCGAATCGTTGCTGATCAACAGCCGCCGGGAACGGTCGCCGTTTCGCCCTGTCGCCATTCGCGGCGATTCGCTTTCCGCGACGGTGCTTTCCGAAAGGCGCTAGTAGATGGCGGCCCTCTTTTTGGACACTAGCGCTCTGGCAAAGCTCTACATCCAGGAAGAGGGGACGGACCGGATGCTCGAGATGACGCATCCGGATACGGAAAACCAACTGATCATCATTTCGCTCGCTCGCGTTGAGTTGCATGCGGCGGTTCGGCGTCGCATGCACAGCGGCGACGTCTCCGAAAAGGACACGCAGGGGATCTTAGAGCAATTCGAGCGGCACTTGGAGAATATTTTTGAGGTCTTGCCGCTAAACGACCGCGTCCTCCAGGCGGCCGTCGCGCTACTTCGCCGCCATCGCTTGCGGGTTTACGACGCGATCCAGCTTGCCGGCGCCGTGGTCGCGAAGGAAACCCTGGCGAGCGAAGGCTTTAGTTTCGTTTGCGCGGACGTTACCTTGCTGTCAAGCGCCGAAGACGAGCGAATCGCCATCATCAACCCATCCGCGTAGCGCCAGATCAACGATGCCCTTTAGCCTCGTTTCCGAATTCTCCCCCGCCGGCGATCAGCCGCAGGCGATCGAAGCGCTTACGGAGGGGCTCAGGAAGGGCAAGCGGGCGCAAACGCTCTTGGGCGTTACCGGTTCCGGCAAAACGTTCACGATGGCCAACGTCGTCGCCAACCTCAACCGGCCGACGCTCGTCATTTCCCACAACAAGACGCTTGCCGCGCAGCTTTACAGCGAGTTCAAGGAGTTCTTCCCGCACAACGCGGTGCACTACTTCGTCAGCTATTACGACTATTACCAGCCCGAGGCCTACATCCCCCAGCGAGACATCTACATCGAAAAAGACGCCTCGATCAACGAGGAGATCGACCGGCTGCGGCTGGCTTCCACCTCGGCCCTGGTCTCGCGGCGGGATGTGTTGATTGTGGCCGGCGTCTCGAGTATTTACGGCCTCGGCTCGCCGGAGGATTATCGGAAGATGATGGTTAGCCTCGTCCGCGGCGGGATGGTTGACCGCGACGAGATGCTGATGAAGCTGATCGACATCCAGTACGACCGCAACGACGTCTCCTTCGAGCGGGGCAAGTTCCGCGTGCGGGGCGACTGCGTCGAGATCTGGCCGAGCTACGAGGAGTACGGCTACCGCATCGAACTATGGGGCGACGAGATCGAGCAGCTTGCGACGATCAACCCGACATCCGGCGAGACGCTTTCGACGCACGAGGAGATGTTCATTTACCCGGCGAAGCACTTCGTGATGCCGGAGAACCGGATCAAGGCGGCGGTCGAGACGATTCGCGAGGAACTGAACGAGCGGCTCAAGCAGCTTCGCGACGCCGGCAAACTGCTCGAGGCCCAGCGGCTTCAGGCCCGCACCAGGTTCGACATCGAAATGATGATGGAGGTCGGCTACTGCCCGGGCATCGAGAACTACAGCCGGCCGCTCTCGGGCCGGCCGCCGGGGGCCACGCCCGAGACGCTCTACAACTATTTTCCGGACGATTTTCTCTTGTTCGTCGATGAGTCGCACGTCACCGTGCCGCAAATCCGGGCGATGTACCACGGCGACCGCAACCGCAAGGAAACGCTCGTGGAACACGGCTTCCGCCTGCCCAGCGCCCTCGATAACCGGCCGATGCGGTTCGACGAGTGGGAGCAGCGGATCAACCAGGTGGTCTTTGTCTCGGCCACGCCCAGCGATTACGAATTGCAGCAAACCGGCGGCGAGGTGGTGGAGCAAGTCATCCGCCCCACCGGCTTGCTCGATCCGGTTGTCGAAGTCTGCCCGGCCCGCGGGCAGGTGCCGCACTTGCTTGCGCAAATCAAGGAACGGGCGGACGTGGGCGAGCGGGTGCTCGTCACCACGCTGACCAAGCGGCTGGCCGAAGACCTCTCCGAGTATCTCACGGAAAACGGCGTCGCCTGCAAATGGCTGCACAGCGATCTCGACGCCTTCGAGCGGGTCAAGCTGCTGCGGGACTTGCGGCAAGGCCGCTTCGAAGCGTTAGTCGGAGTGAACCTGCTGCGGGAGGGCTTGGACCTGCCGGAAGTCTCGCTGGTGGCCATTCTCGATGCGGACAAAGAAGGCTTTTTGCGGAGTGAAACTTCACTCATTCAGACGATCGGCCGGTCGGCCCGCAACGTCAACGCCAAGGTCATTCTCTACGGGGATAAGGTCACGGATTCGATGCAGCGGGCGATCGACGAGACGGAGCGGCGGCGGGCGATTCAACTCGTGTACAACAAGGAGCACAGCATCACGCCGGCGACCATCAAGAAGAACATCCGCCGCGGTATCGAGGCCGAGGCCGCCGCCCACCGCCAGGCCAACGCGGCGGTGGGGCAGGGCGATGAGACGCAGTACGTCACGCAGGAGTACATCAACGAACTGGAAGCGGAGATGCTCGCCGCGGCGGAAAACCTGGAATTCGAACGCGCCGCCCACATCCGCGACCGCATCACCAAGCTGCAAGACGCCATCGGCGAGAAAGTGGCAGACGTCGATTTCTCCGCCAATGGAGACGAGGACGGCCACCGCGGCAAGCGCGGCCGCAAAGGCCGGCGGCGAAAGACGACCTCCGCCCGTGTGCCGCGACCCAAAAAGTTGTGAGGTAATACGGTCCGCGTGAGTCAAGCAGCGTGGGTGAACCAGGACAGTTTTTTCCAGCCCGATCCCGTGTCCCGCGGCCGAAGAAGCTCTAACTGGCCCGGCGTCCCGAGGGGGGCCAACATCGGCTCACGTCACTGCGGGTTGTTCAAGTCGAACGGTGGCCGTGCGGGTCGCTTCGGCTGGGTCGTGTTCGGACTCCAATGCCGACAGCGTCGCGTCGATCCGGCGACGGTATCCTTCTGCGGTCTCGCCATCGGCCGGGACAAGCGGCTCGGCAAACCACGCGTCGATCCGCGTAAAGGGCTGCGGGATTTGCATCCGGTCCCACGCTTTGCGGAAGACCCATCTCCGCCGCGGAATCAGAACCACCAGGACGATGGCCGCCCTTGCCCGGCGAGAGAGGACGGCGATGCCCTTTTTCACCCGGTTGCGCGGACCTAGCGGACCGTCGACCGCAAGGTACGCCGGCGCCCCCGCCTGCACGGTCTGGACCATGGCTTCGAGCGCGGCCCGGCCGCCCCGGTCTTCGGTGGGCTTCCGGCTCGACCCGCGAATCGCTTTGATGCCCATGAGCCAGAACGCTGGCATCAATAGTTGCCCGTCTGCCGACCGCGAGACCATTGCCACGGTGCCTCGCTCACGAAACACGACCGCCGCGATTTGGTGGGCGTGCAACACACCGTAGATGTAGGGAACATCGTCCCTTTGCAGCGCCAGCCGGGGATCCTGGTGAATTCGCACGCGGCAGGTCCACCGCAGGCCGAGCACAGCCAAGGCGATCAGCCACCCCAAGATCGGCCGGCTCCATTTCATGCGGTCGCTCCGCCGCGGCTATGCGTCGCTTTCGGATCGGATCACCGCTTCGCTGTCCTCGGCGTCGATATCCACGGCGGGTGTGGGCGGGGCGGTTTTTTTTGATTCCTTGCGTTTGCGTTTGTCGGCCGCCTTGCGCTTCTTCTCCATCTCGCGGCGATGCTTCTCGTACGTATTACGATTGGTTGCCAAGAGGTCCTCCTGTACCAGGTGTTTTTTGCCGGGCGCCGTCATGGTTTCCCGTGCCTACCGGCAATAGGCGAGCGCACCGCGCGGCGACGCCCGCCGCGCGGTTTACGCAAGCCTTACGAGGGTAGCGCGTCAGGAAACGACGCGGACGTCCTGAGCGCTGGGCCCTTTCGGCCCCCGACCTTCGTTGTATTCGACGCGCTGCCCCTCGCGGAGCTGTTCGAATTCAATGTCCTTGAGCGAGGAGCTGTGGAAGAAAATATCCCCCCGCTCGCCTTCGATGAAACCGAATCCTCGGTCCGTCAGCTTTTTGATCGTGCCTTGCTTCACTTCTGGTCTTTCGAAGCGCCGGTGTTTTTGTTCTACCCGGGCGTGCGCGGCGCAAACGCAAGCCGTCGGACATTCAGCCGGCATCGACCGGCCAACCGCAGGCGCCGATACTTACCGGCGCCAACTCCACGAAGTGGTGAGAGCCGGCCAAAATGGCGAGACGCGATTCGCCCGTTCAGTCTGGCGCTTGGCGAGGATCTAAGAAACTCGCAAAGAGTTAAGGCTCGGTAGAGAGAATTGCCGCGGCGCCAAGCTCCGCGGCGCATCGCCTTGCGTCGCCATTCCTTCTCCAACACTGTCATCTAAGAGTACCAGCTTCCGCTACCCCGCGTCAACAGGGCGCCGGCGCCATAAGATATTGGCCCGGCAAGACTGGTTTTCGTGGGGCGAAAGGCGACTATCGGGCCGGCGTCGGTTCCGGATCCCGAGGACAATTCGGCGCCGGCGGCAAATCTTCCTTGGTCATGTCGATTCCTTGGTCATGTCGAGATCGAACGGTTTGGCGTCGTAACTGGGCGGGGGGTGGTCGGTGGCCCATTGTTGGTTCGGCTCGGCGGTTTTGTGGACCTTGCCGTCGAAGCCCAGGAATTCCCCGTTGACAATCTCCTGGATTACTGCCGTCGGATTTGCAACCCATTCAAGTACTGCTTGTGCCGTATGCCCTGGCCCCGCCACTCTCGCGGCGCGTAGGTGGTCACGTAGATGCGGCCGTCCGGTCCGGCCTTCACGTCTTGAAAGACCATGTAATTGCCCGTGAAGCCGTTCTCCTCATCGGCCGCGATGTACTCGCCTTGAAAATGGTGGCGCTCGCCGGCCGGCTCGTTCAGCTCGATCTTGCGGAAGTCGCCGGCCTCCTTGGCAAGCTTCTCGAATTCCCGGAGCGAGCGCCCGTCGGGGCGATACTTCTCGCCCGCGGTCGCCAGCAGAACCAGCGTCTTGCTCGATTGTTCGCCTGGCAAATCGACGTAGGCGATCACATCGTAGCGCTCGCCCGGCGTCAGGCCACGCACCGCGTGCCAGGTCGTTTCGTTCCAGGTGTACATCATCTGATAGTCGGGCGTGGGCATCTCTCGGCTGATCGGCGACATGTACCAGACGGACGATTCAAAACCGACGCCGGTCACCGCGCCCGTGGCGTCGAACAAATGGGGCGTCAGTCCGGCCGAGCACGGGTTCCAGTACTTCTGCCGCAGGCCGTCGGCGGAGGGGCCGATTTCCGCGTCGGCGTCATTCACGCCCGGCGGATAGCGGCCGACGCAGTTGATCGCGATCTGCTTCCAGGGCGCGGCTGGCTCCGGCGCCGCCACGTCCACCGTCGCGATTGCCGTATCTCCTGTGGCGGGGGCGAGGGGAATTAAGGCGAACGCGGGCGTTTCGTGGCCGCTCGCGTCGGTCACGCCGCCAAACTCCAGCCGCCAGCGGCGGTGTGGGCCGTACTGGGCGTTCCGCTGGGCGGCGTAACTCAAACCGGCATTGTCCGGCAGCGGATCGGCGAAGCTCAACAGCAGTTGATGATCGTCAACCACACTCGCCGCGACGGGAAACACGTAGTCGTCGATCAACTGGCCCAGCGCCGTGGCGTCTTCCAGTTTGCCGAGTTCTTTCGGGAACGCGGTTCGAATACTGGCGCCGAAACCGGCCAGGGCGCCGTCTTTTACCTTGAGGCGCCCGTCCACGTTTTCGTACGTGACGAATACGTGCCGGCGGTTTTCGTCCGCAAAGGCGACGCGTGATACCTGCGGCCCCCAATACGCCTTCTCGTTGCCGTAGACAAGCCGGTCGGCGGCGGCGGCGACTCTCTTGGCGACCACTTCCGAACCCGCGCCGCTCAGATGCACCGCGTAGTCGCCCAATTCCGCGTCGATGGCGGTCACCAGCGCCACATTCTCATCGGCGGCGGCGACCCGCCGCTGCGCCTCGCGGACGGCGCCCACCGCCCAATCGCGCCGGTCGTAGGACGTGGCCGAGCCAATCTGAACGATGATCACCGCCAGCTTCTCTTCGCCCGTGAGCTTCCGTACGCGGCGGACCAGCCCGGCAAGCTGTTCCTGATAGCGGCCGGCCCGTTCGTTCACGTTGGACTCCCCCTGGTACCAGACGAAGCCTTGGAATCGGCCGCCCGCCTCCTTCGCCTCCTCCACCTTTTTCACGATATTCGTCCACAGGGAATGGTCGCGATGCGCCGGATCGAGCCACGCCTCGATCGGCTTGCCGGGCTGCGCCGAGTAGACCGACTGGAACTCGTGGCCGCGCGCGGCGACCAGTTCCTGCATTGCCGCCTGGGCAGCGCTGCCGATCTTCTGCATGTTCGACTGCCCGGAGAAAATCCACACGTGCGGCGGACGTTCCGCGGCGTGCGACGGCAGAGCGAACAGCAGCAGGGCCAGGATGGAGAGAATCGGTTTCATAGGAAATGGCGGGTGTTTGGAGTGCGTGAGTTCGGTTAACCGCAACCCGCAGGCGCCGCGGGCCTGCCATTCATTATAACCGCAAGCCGCAGGCGCCGCGGTGGTTATCCGTCCGTCGCCGTCGCAAATCGACACTGAGCCACGACCGTGAGGGAGTGGCCGCAGACGCGTGGACCGCTTCCTGACGGGCGCGGCTCGCCACGGCGAGCCGGGAAGGCCCGAAATCCGGCCCGCTGCAAAATTTTTTCGGCCGCGTGCGCGCCGCGCAACCCGTTTCCTCAAAACGACTTAGAACCTCACCCCCCCAAGGTATGCTCAACCGCCGTGGCTTGAAACCATTTGATTGACACAGCACTTCCGGCGATTGTAATCAAGGTCGTACAGGCAATCGTCGCCAGCACGCTCGGCCACTTGGCCGGGCAAGAATGGCACTCAGCGGTAGATTCGTCCGTTCCGCTCGCCTTAGGCGAGCGGCAGAAATTAAATTCCCGCCGTTGCTGGACTTTGTGGCTTGATGGTAATGTCGTATTTGGGAAGCTTCGGCGAGCGGTGGAGGCGGGCTTCCCACGGCGCCATCTCTTTTC
>Ga0180438_10001867_pt1 | contig 36136 bp, 50 predicted proteins | sample SS_ome_12_FD_132455 | JGI IMG/M metagenome (GOLD analysis project Ga0180438, IMG submission 132455) | Hypersaline lake sediment archaeal communities from the Salton Sea, California, USA - SS_3_D_2 metaG | ecosystem: Environmental > Aquatic > Non-marine Saline and Alkaline > Hypersaline >... | reverse complement strand
TACGTGGACGGGGTGCCGCAGACCCTTACGATCATAGACAACTCGCTTACCGGGACGACCCTGAATGCTGCCTCTTTCAATGTGGGGGCACGAAACGACGGGACGGATGGGTGGTGGGATGGAAGTGTCGACGAGGTCGCCATCTACGACAGGGAGCTGGACGCCACCGAGGTGCAGCGCATCTTCAACCTCGGGAATCCGAGCGACCTGAAGCACGCCAACATGCCCAGCAACCTCGTCTGGTGGTGCCGCATGGGGGAGAACGGGACGCCGCCCACACTCGACGACGAAGTAGGAAGCAACGACCTAACGCTGGTGAACAGCCCGACAATCTCCTCCGACGCGCCCGAAGACGACTCGAATCAGTACGCTTCGGCCTACGACGATTACGATGATCCTGGGCACACGATGGATCCGGTGTACGCGCCAGCCTTCAGCGCGGAGTACGTGAAGGACGCGTGGGGGGAGAGCACCTGGCAGCAGAGTTGGGACTGGGCTTCGACGGTCTACTTCCGCATGAGGGCGACGGACATCACGTGCCCCGAGGTGCAGCAGCCTGCCTACGTGTACTGGACCGTGGTCGGTTGTCCCGACTGGAATGCGGACCAGCTTGACCCCGGAGACCTCCCCTGCGGAACAGACCCGCACACCGATCTAGATGACATTCAGATCGCAGCAGCATGGATAGAGGACTGAGCTATGGCACTACCGACTCTGGTCAAGACCTGGCAGTACGACAAGAACAATCAGATCACCACTGGGGACGGTAGCGGCTACGGTGAGCTGATGTACACATGGAAGACGATCATGACCAGTTGGGGTTCCTCCCCCTGGACGGTCGTTGCTTCCAGCGACGCGTCTAGCGCCGGAGCCGCGGACTACTGGACGTCTCCTAGTGCGTGCAACACGCATCGGGGCAGTGGCGTGGCCCACTGCTGGATCGTTTTGCAGCAGGACGGAGTGGCGTCGGGGTTCCAGATCTGCGTGGACCTGAACGAGAACGGCGGAGGCGCCGACAGCGTGATGAACACCTACGTGTCGGAGTCGGCGGGCTTCACGGGAGGAACGGTCACGAACAGGCCGACAGCCACGGACGAGGTCAACACCTTCGACGGCGTGGGGTCTCCGCAGTGGGTGGCTAACGAGACTTTGTCCACGACCCCAGCGTGGATTTCAGTCTTCCAGTCCACCGATGGTTCGAGCACGCGTTGGTGCATTTGGGTGAACAACCAGATGCATTGCTTCTTCTGCATCGAGAAGCCCTCCAACACGCCCGCGGGTTGGACGCTCCCCTGGCTTACCATCTGCGCCATCGACCGTTACGCGGGCACGAACTACCGCCCAACCTACTCCTACCTGAACGACGCCAAGAACTTGGTCAACTGTCGAGCTGGGGGCGCTCGCCACAATGTCTACCTTTCGAGCGAGGGGGTAGTTACCTCGATGTTGGGGCAGCTTCAGACCTTTGGTGCCGACTTGGACTCGTCGGCGTGGCCGATGTTCCCCATAGGTCTCTGGTGCGACGAGTCGGGGGCTCGCGGGAGGATCGGTACGCTAGACGACATCTACTGGGGGTCGACTTCCATCAACGACGGGGATCACTACCCCGGAGATGCTTCCCGGCTGTGGGTGCAGCTCGGTGACATCATTCAACCTTGGGGCGGCGGGGCCGCGATTGTGATGGCGTAGCTATGGCGGACGTAGATGGCAGCGTTTACCCGCTGGATTCTCCGTATTCCAGCCCTCGCCCCGGTTCGGTGTACGACGGGGCGCTCTACGCTTTCCTCGTGGAGCCCCCTCCCCTTTACTATCGGATGAGGGGGATCGACCAGACCTGCCCAGCCATTCAGCAGCCCGCCTACGTCTACTGGACTGTGCAGGACGAGCCGGACTGGCTTGCCGCACTCCTCAGTCCTTCCGATCTTCCGTGCGGTTCTACCCCTTCGACGGACGTGGTGGACATTCAAATTTCAGGACAGTGGGTGGAGGGTCAGTAGATGCCAGGCTTCGGACACGACCCCTTCGGACATGACCCCTTCGGGGAAGCCCCGTGGTCTCGCATCACGCTGTGGAAGCTCATTCCTGAGCTGCATCGGTCCGAAGACTCGACGGGCCTACTGTTGGCCTTCATCGAGGGTCTGTTCCCGTCGTTTGACACGCTGCGGCGAGAGATCCGAGACTTCGAAGACCTGCGCGACCCACTGAAGGTCCGGACGCAGTATGACACCGTGCGCCGGCTCAAGTTCGGCGAGCGCATTCAGCGGCAGGGCGAGACGGAGCAGAGGGGCATCGACGGCTACGTGGATGCTCTCGGGCAGTTCAACGCCATCTCGGGGCGGTTCCGAGAGACCGAGGTGGGCAAGGAGCTGTTCATCCGGGACTCCATCATACCGGCCAACAACCGGAAGGTAACCATCACGGTCGACTTGGACTTGAACACTGTCAAGACCGACCCCTCCCTTGCTCCGGACGCGGGGCCGCTCCGCTGGGAGATGCGCGAGGCCATCAAAGACACTACGAGCTACGTGACGGTGGAGGTTCGTGGCGGCGACGTGGACGACATCCGTCCTGGGTGGCTCGTCAGCGATGGGTTTGCTGACTTCACGGTTCGGGCTCGGAGGCAGTTCGCAGAGATCGGAGGGCTAGCCTATCAGACGGTGAAGGAGGGGACGGACGGGGACATCGACGCCACGCTGCGCTTCGCGGCAGCAAACGGAGACTTCACGCCCCAGAACATCGGGCAGTTCGTCAGCATCTCGGGTTCGGACACGGAGGAGAACAACCGCAAGTTCGAGATCGTGGACGTGGACATGTCCACTACGCCCCCCAGGTTGCTTCTGAAGGGCTTTTTGACTCGGGACGATGGTCCCCTAGCCTGGGCTCTCCTAGCGCGCCCACAGCTCGATTTGGACGGCCGAGCGGTGCCTGAGGGTGTGGTCGAGCAGGAAGGCACCCAGCTGGTCATCGCGGGTGGAGGCGCGGGAGACGTTTCGGCGTCTGCGGCCTACTTCGAGTCGGATGACGAGGGAAAGTACATCGACCTTCGGGGATGCACGGCAGACCCCACCCAGAACGGGCAGTATGAGATCTTGACCGTCACGGACCCGAACAACGCCACGTTGGACGCTTCGTTCTCCACGGCCGAGACGAACGTCTACTGGGAGCTTCGAGCTGCGACCACGACGGGACTGATCGAGCGCTACGGGGTGGACTTGGAGATCACCGACGTCGACTACCCGGTGGCCGGGAAGAGCCGCGTGCTGGCACCCTCGGCGAACTTCGACCCCTCCGAGGTGGGGCTGAGCCTGCGCATCTTCAACTCCAGCATCACCGGCAACAACACGACGGTGACGATCGACGATGTGGAGGACGAGGAGTACGCCATCATCGACACGGCTCTCACGTTGGATGACGGGCCGCTGAGCTGGGAGGTTCAGTCTAGCGACCTCACGAAGATCAACGGTCGTGCCGAGTCGATCATCAAGTTCATGGCGCCGGACTTCGGTATCGAGATCGACACCCAGGAGAGCGAAGCACGCCAGCGGAGCTTCGTCCGGCACATCAACACGTGGTTGGACCTGAAGGGGCAGGAGCAGAGCTACGAGATTCTGGGAGCCATCAGCGGCTTCGACGTGGACGTGTTCAACGTCTACCACATTGCTCCGAGCTTCCTGGGTTCAGTCGGAGACGTGTACGAGGCGGGGGAGGCTGACACCGGCCGGTTTGGCAGCGATGGCGAGCTGCGGCTATCGGGGACGGTGGGGGAGTTTTACTCGGTCTCTGCCCTGTTCCGAGCTTCCGACGTGGGAAAGAGTCTTCGAGTTTCCAACTGCGGGGATTCGAACAACAACAACCTCTATCACATTGGAGAGTTCATCGACTCTCAGACCGTCCGGTTCGATTCGCTGCCGGCTGGCACGCTGCCTGACTACGGCGCCACGGGGACGGTGCCTGGCAATGCGGACATCGACTGGATCGTAGTCAGCCTCTACACCGAGCAACCTCCGGCGCAGCCTAACTTCGACGAGATCGTAGCGGACACGATGGAGGAGTGGATCGACTCCAACCCTCCGACCGGTGATGAGTTTCTGATCGACAAGTACTGCTGGGAGGACGACTTCGCCGCTTTCGTCGATGTGACGGTCAACTCGGTGACGTTGCTGAGCGGTTTGATCTACGAGGTCAACGTCACGGGGCAGGCGGACGCCATCCCAAGAGATTCTGGCGGTCCGACGAGGCAGGAGCTGGACGGCCCCATCTGGAAGCTCATCGACTCCAGTTCGGCGGAGTTCATCGTCGAGACTTCCCCGCTCAACGTGGGTGGGAGCAACTACACGTTCGAGGTCATTTCAGATCCGTCTAACCTGCCTTCGACGGGAGCGGGCATCCTTCAGTACCAGTGTCGGGAGGAAGGATCGTGCGACTACTGCGCGGCGAGCGTAGCGGTAGCAGTCATCGAGATCGGGTCGGTGGCGGACGAGACGGGTGTGGCCATCGAGCGGGTTCTGGAGCGGGTCATTCAGCGCTTGCAGACGATGCCGAAGCCTGCGCACGTCCGGCTGGTTCCGATCTTCAAGCAGACGCTGGAGGCGTCGCTGAACATCACGGCGGAGATCGACCCTGGTAAGGAGGTCTTCCCAACGCTTCTGGCGTCGCTGCAGGCTTACTACGACGACATTCCAGCGGATGACATCCCCGTCGACTCCGCGGTGCTCCGAGCTGAAGTGGACGCCACAGACACGGTCTGGGGCGGAGGTGGTGACTGATGGGCGGCATCTACAATCGCATCGAGAGGCACGCCGGCTATCGGCTAGAAGAGATCGACGTTGGCGACACCAAGCGCATTTGGCAGATCTTCGGTCCCGACGCTGTGGGGCAATACTGGACGGCTGGCCCAGATGCTTTGAACGGCATCTTCTACCGCTTGTCTTCTAGGGGCTTGGTACTTTCTTCTGTGGTGCTCGGCGGCTCGGGTACTTGCGGAGCGATCGACAAGTACGGCTTTCCCTGGGTGGGCATTGTGGACGACGTCGGGGCGACCTACAGAGCCCACAAGCTCGAACTGGATGGTAGCGGCTCAACGTTTTTGGCTCTCACTGACGGTGCGGACGGGCACAAGCCTTTCGGGATGGTGTCGTTCGGTGACTACCTCTACGTGGTAGGGATCAACGCCACTACCTCGTCCATCCGGTTGTTTAGGATCGACGTTACGCCAGGAGCGGAAGCCCTCGACGGCTTCGGCACGTCGACCCCCTCCGCCGGAGCCGTCGAAAACCAGATGCTCCTTGTTCCTGTAGGCTCGTCGGTGTTCTGGTGCACAGACCCCAACCGCACTGGAGCCTTGATCGAGTTCGAAATCGCATCTCTCTCGCCTTCTCTCCAGAACCTCACGTACTCCGTAGGGGCGGCGACGTCGGGGCTCCTGGGCATCCACAATGCCTTCGGGAGCTTCTGGGTGGGCGGCGACACGTTGGACTCGGTGGGGGCCTCTCCGCCGCAGCTCCTCAAGGTGGATTCGACCGGAACTGTCACAGCCCTGCTGCAGTTCTCGGACGCGCTACGGTTGAGCGCTATCTCTAGCGACGACCGCCATCTCTACGTAGCGGCCACAGGGAAGTCGGGGGCCTCCAACATCGGAGACAACCGGGTCTCCAAGGTTCTTCCCAACAACGAGAATCTGCTCACTCGTAGCGAGGAGTTCGATCATGCTGACTGGAGCAAGGTAGGAGCTACGATCACGGTCGACCCCGGCATCACGCCCCCCACGGGGCTATCGGGTACGACGGCCGACACGCTAGTGGAGGACACCAGCACGGGTCAGCACGAGGTCTACCAGTCTGTTGCTGGGATCTCCTCACGCTACACCTTCTCCGCTTACATCCAGGCCCGTGCTAGGAACTGGGTGCGGTTGAGCACGGACAACCCTTCCGGTGGGGTGTACTTCAACGTCTCGACGGGGGCTACCGGCGAGGTCGATTGGGCTCTGGACCGGAACCCCGAGTTCACCATCGAGGACGCGGGGAACAGCTGGTATCGAGTCTCGGTCACCGTGGATCCTTCGACTGCTGGCGTTACACGGTTCGTCATTTCGGCCGCGGATGCGGACGGCTCTGATTCCTACACAGGATCTGGCAGCGACGCGCTTAACTTGTTGGGCGCGCAGGTGGTCCAGCACACCGAGCTGACGAGCTACGTGGCGACGTCGGCGACGGCGCTGACGGAGCAGATTACGATCGAGGACGAGTTCAACTTCGACGGGGGCCAGGGGGAGGAAGTCCGGTCGTTGCTGGTGGTGAGCGATGACCCTCTGTCCCCCTTCCCTCAGCCTACTTTTGTCGATGCTGCGGTGTGGCTCCGTGCGGATGACCCTGAAATCCCAGCAGATGGCACGGCAATTCTCAGCGTACCCAACCGCGGGCCTCAGCGGTCTGAGCGTTCGCTGTTTCCCGTTGGGGCGGCCAATCGCCCTGGACGCGCTGTCGCGCCCAACGGACTTCCTGCGCTGCTGTTCGACGGTTCTGACGACAGCCTCTCGCTCATCACGCCTCCGGACTACTCGGTGCTCTCGACGTACTTCAATGGGACGGACGAGTACGTCACGATGGGGGACTTGTTCGGTTTCGAGTACACCGACGATTTCTCGCTGAGCGTATGGTTCAAGTGGTCTGCTTCCGACTATGCGATGATGGTTTTCAAGCAGGCGGCGGCCACGACGTACCAGGGCTACTCCCTGCTAGGACTTACGGATGGGCGCCTTCAGTTCGCGCTGGTGAGTGACCAGGGAACGACCAACAAGATCGAGGTGCGGACGTCGGCCAGCTTCAACGATGGTGTTTGGCATCACGTCGTGGCCACGTGGAAGGGGAATGCATCTCCGGTAGCAGTGGACGCCAAGATCTACGTGGACGGCTTGCTGCAGGCTCAAGACCCTCCAGTAGACGCTCTGAGCGGAACCATCACCACATCGGCGGTGTTTAGCTTGGGGCAACGAGCTGCTGCTGTGAGCAGCACAGGGTCTCAGAACCTCGATGAAGTAGCGATCTACAACAAGGAGCTTAGCGTCTCCGAGGTGTCGGACATCTTCGGTTTGGGAATCCCGTCCGACCTAGGCTCGCTGTCGTCGGCCGCCAACCTCGTCGGGTGGTGGCGCATGGGTGAAGGAGACACAGCCCCGATCTTGTCCAGCATGGTTGCAGAGGGAGGCATCGCCATCTTCCCCAACATCCCGGACGAGACGGCCAACGAGAACGACGGCACCATGACCAACATGACGGCGGCCGACATCGTTCCGTGGGTGCCGTGGAGCAACTTTAGCCAGTACTGCTACCAGTTCAACGGAACGAGCCACTACATCACGATGGGGAATGTGCTCAATCTTGAGCGGGACGAGGCGTGGTCGATCTCTGCCTGGTTCCAGAAGACTGCCGCCAGCGACGGGATGATTCTGGCGAAGCAGGGAAACACCAACCCTGAAGGCTGGCATCTGTCCGTTGACTCCCTGGGGAAGATCAGCACAGGGCTGACGCATACGTGGATCACGAATGCCATCGCAGTGGACACAGTAGAGACTGGATTCCACGACGGCGACTGGCACCATGTCGTGGTGTCCTTCGATGGCGTCACTCACCCGTCTTCCGCAGGCGCAGTTTCGATCTACGTGGATGGGGTCAAGCTCACCAACAACGTGACCTATGACACCCTGACATCCGACATCGCCAATGCGTTTGACGTGACCATCGGGCGGAGAATCCATGCATCCTCGCCGTTGTATCACGACGGTCTACTGTCCGATATCGCGGTCTACACCAAGGCACTCTCGCTAGCTGAAGCGCAGTGGATCTACAACGGAGGCACACCCCGCGACCTACGCCTTCCAGCCGCACCTTCAGACCTGAAAGCCTACTGGAGGCTGGGTGAGGCAGGTGAGCAGCCGCAATATTCCTGGGTTGGCAAGATTCACCAGTGGGTATGGGACACGACGGCTATCAAAGAAAGCACGGCGATCACCGATGCTGGCCCCTACACCAGCCACGGCACTCTCTACAACATAGTAGCCGGGGATGTGACGACAGACACCCCAGGAGGGATCAGCCAGTACTCCTGCTCATTTAACGGTATCAACAAGGGGATGTTCTGCAACGTTGGCTCGACAGTGTATGGTCCCTACAACTTTGACAGGCCCGGCCTGTTCACGATGAGTGGGTGGGTGAAGACAACCGACACTTCTGGCTACCTGTGGGGTAACGCCAATGACCTTGGTGCCCCTTACTGGCAAGGCTATGGCATGGTCCTTGACGCTGGAAGGCCCAAGTTTGCGTGGGGCCGAATCCCGATCTACCGCACTGAGGTAGTGGGCAACAACACCATCAACGATGGAGCATGGCACTTTGTCGTAGTGGCTGCGCATTTCGACTTCAGCGGCTTCCATGGCGCGACGATCTGGGTTGATGGCGTACAGCAGCCAACCACAATTCTCGCAACCTACCCCAGTACGTACACTGGAGTTGGCTTCAGCATCGGCGCGTATGGCCCTTCGCAGCTCGAACCTGTGAATGCCCTGATCGACGAGGTGGCTGTTTGGTCTAAGCTCTTCACTCAGGATGATGTGGACGAGCTGTATGGTATCGCTGGGGTTCCAATAGACTTGCGTGACGCGTCTTTTGCCTGGAGTCTTCGTGGGTGGTGGAGGATGGGTGACGCTTACTTCGCATCAGGAGATCCAGAGTGGTTGACCTATGAGGACAAGATACCCACAGCACCCGCTGGGGCCTCTGGCTACAGTACCCACAGCCTCAAGATGGCCACGACTGACTACGTGGCGGTTGCGCATGGGCCAGAGGTTGACTTCGATTACGATGAGGCGTTCTCGATCTCTTCTTGGATCTTCCCGCTCGGTCTGAACGGGTATAGGTCTATCTGGCACAAGAGGACAGGAGCTGGGACGGGCACGGGGATCGGCATCACATACTACGGCGGTTCTGGTGGGGCCACCTATGATGGTCGTGGGGTCATCGCTGTCGAGTGCGACGGAGCATCAGGCTATTGGGAAGTGTACCCCGGTGGCTGGAACAACTGCCTAGTACCTTATGGTGAGTGGTTTCACTTCGTACTAACTCATGATGGGTCCAACGATGCCAATGGGATTAAGTTCTACATCAACGGGAAGCAGGTTCCGACTTGGGCGCGCTACAATGTTGCGTTCGGTGGTGGCGACACCATGAAGAACGGCGCTGATGTATGGCTCGGGCGTGAAGCAACCTACTGGGTTGGTAATCAGGACGAGGTCTCGGCGTGGAACAAGGAGCTGTCTCAGGCAGAGGTGACTGAGCTGTTCAACAGTGGTGACCCGTTTGACCTCTCCGCCCACTCTGCTGTGGCCAACTTGGTAGGCTGGTGGCGGATGGGGGAGGCCGCGCCGGACGGGACCATGGTGAACATGGACAACGGCAACTTCGTGGCCGATGTGCCGCTGCTCGGGGCGCCCCTGGCGTTCCTCCACGACGGCTCGCCCTTCACGATGGTGGCGGCGTTCCGAGTCACCGGCGGCACGACCCAGACCGTCATGACCACCATCCCGTCGAGCATCGACAATGCGGACACGGGAGCGGCGCTCATCTACGACGCGTCGAACACCAACGTGCGCCTGGTGATCGCGAACGGTAGTGGTGTGGACTTCGTGCTGGACAAGACCACTGCGGTCGGCACGTTGCCTTTGGACACGGTGGCGATCGTGTCGGTGCGGGTGGACTTCAGCTCGACGCCAGAGGCAGAGATCACCATCTGGGATAGCGCCGACTTCGCCGAAGGCGTGGAGGAAGAGGGGACGGCCACTGCGCAGACGCCTTCCTCCGCTGATGTGGGGGCGTTCACGGTGGGGGATAGTGGCGAGGGCGCTTTGACGGGGGACTTCCTGGAGGGGGCCGTTCTGGAGCGCAGGGTGGAGGACAACGAGCTGCGCGACCTCGTCGAATACCTCATGAGGTGGATGTAGATGTTACTTAGGTTGTGGGGTAGAGTAGGTGCTGCCTGACGGCCAAGTGTAGGAGAGATCATGGCAACCATCGTTGCAGTCGTGACAGATGACGCTCGGAAGTACTGGCCGCAGCTCTTTGGGCAGCAGTTGGGCACGCCGGGCACTCCGACCATTCCTGGGGTTCCTCCGAGCGTGTACGACCCCCGCATCAAGTTCTTCAAGGTAGGGGAAGGCGGCTGGGTAGATCCGGGTACGGGTCGGGAGCGCCGCACGCCGGATGCCTCCCTGCGGAAGCTGACGACGGATGGAACGCCAGCGGCGTACCTGCAGGACTTGGACGCGGTGGTGGACGCCACGCGTGCTCCCATCAACCAGCGGTACGCATCGACGGAGCGGGCGACGTTCAAGAAGGACTTGTCCTCAACGGACTTCACCTTCATCAGCCCGACCACCATCGAGATCGACTGTCTGTTGGACTTCAGTGACTTCAACGACGACGGCTACGGGAACGACCCAGAGATCTGGGAGATCGGAATCTTCGCTGACTTCCCGGAGGCCGGCGGGCTCTCTTCGGACCAGGGGTTGATGGTGGCCTACGGGACGTTTCCCAAGGAGGAGAAGGACAGTTCCAAGCAGATTCTGAACGTCGTCAGGATCATTTTCTGATCGTTCCCTGGGGTTGAGTCGATGACCACAGATCTCTCCACATTCGCCGACGGCGAATTTTCGATGCGCTACAAGGAGCCCTTCATCACGGCAGGGCTCAACAAGAAGTTCGCGGTGGCGCTCCCGCGTGGCATCTACCGAGGCTTCCAGATGACCGTCGACCCGCTGCTTGGGGATAGGACGGTCACCATCGAGGGAGACCCCGACACGTCCGATCACATGGCGGTCTACCAGACCGAAACGGGCTACTCGCTTACGATCCGTCGAACGTCCTCCCCTTCTTTCCTTCTCAGCCTCACCGCCTACGACAGCGAGACGGTGCTCATCGTTCTCTATGCCACCTACGCTCTGGGAGCGACCACCGAAGTGATCCTCCGGGCGTACACGGAGGCAGAGTACGCCGCAGCGTCGGAGAAGGACGAGCTGGTCATCTTGGGCAAGGTGGATGTTCCTGCCGCTGGCAACAACGTCACGGCGTCGATGATCAACTACGATTCTCGGACGCTCCCTTGGGCGAACGCGGCCCCTGGATCAGTTCCATGGACTCCTGTGCTGCGCAATTCGGGGTTCGAGTGGTCCGACGACGTCAACACGCCTCGCTATGAGCTGAGTGCAATTCCGTGGCGCTCTTCTTTCTCCCCTGACACGTCGCCGCTGATTCCTTCCAAGACCGGAGAGCGCAGCGGCTATAAGTGCATGGCCCTCGAATACACTTCGGGGGACACCTCGTCCTTCTCACTGACGCAGTACGTCTGGGTGCCTGTATCGGCGGGGCAGCGATACCGTGTGAGGTTCTACAAGCGTATGGTGCAAGCGGCCACGGCGGGCACGCTCGACTTCGCAGTGAGCTTCGTCGACAAGGATGGAAACTTGATCTCCACGGTCACGGAGAGCCTGGGGGTGACGGCGGACGCAGACTACGTGGAGTTCGACAAGATCTACGAGGTCCCGAACTCCGGGCTGGAAGTCGTGGGGATGCGAGCTGCAGGAGTCGTTGGCTCGGGGCTCCAGTTCGCTGCTACGGGCGACGCCATCCGGTTCGATGACTTCCAGATCTGGGTAGAGACCGAAGCTCTCGACCGCAACCAGCAGCAGGACATGTGGCCCGAGAAGCTACTGTCCGCTCTGGCGCTGTTCGACTCCAGCGCCGACTTCGGCGACCTTCCGGCGCAGCCTTTCATTCACCACACCGGCGGCAACGTCAAGATTGAGCGGGTGGACAAGCAGACCCCCCATGCGACGATGCCGGGGTTGGAGCTGCTGGGGCAGCTTCTTGTCGGGGCCGGGCTCAACTCGGACGACGACGCCCGCATCCAGACAGCTCCGAGGACTTCGGGGCGCTACACGTTGATCTGGCAGGGTACGGACCCTGTGGGCTCGCTAGGCACCCCTCGGATGTACCACGCGCACATGACAGGCACTTACGGTGTCGTGATCACTTTCAATGCGAAGTGGTCCTACGGTCTCCCCAACCGGTGGTATCGGGACACGGCTGGCAGCAACTCAGTCGCGCTCATCATCGGTCGCACGAGGCTGAGCTACCTCGTTCGAAACGCCGCTGATTCGGATGGTTGGACAGAGACCGGTTGGTCCTTCACCGGCGCCGAGTTCGCCGGAGAGAACGGCGGAGAAAACCGAATCGACAAGGCCCCGACGCACCTCGGGGAAGACATGTTGGGAACGGTGATCGATGCGGCCACCGCTCGTTTGGTCATGCCGCGTGCGGATGACGGGGTAGTGGGCTTCCCCGCCCGAACGATGTTGTGGGAATCCGACGCGCCGAACTCCTCGGGCGGGAACTTTCCTGTCCGGTGCTACCGCGCCAACGACAACACGGTCTTCTACGATTCGCTGGAGTTCGTTGTCAACGCGAGCTGGGACGCGTTTGGCTCCCAGTGGCGCGTAGACAACAACAGCTTCCCTGCCCAGCGATTGTTGCTTGGCGATACAGGGCTAGAGCTTCAGGAGAGGGTTACGGTCGCGTCCCCTTGGGCGGACAACGTGTTCGATGAAACCTTCCATCACTTCGGTCGGAACTACTACGCCATCGACGATGGTAGGATCAACTTCAGGAACTCTGGCCCCAACACGAACCCGAACAACACGGCCATCCAGGTCAATCGGCTGACCGCCAAGAACTGCGTGAAGGCGTGGGCGAACATCACGACGGGCGGTTCTCCTACGGTCAACGACGGGTTCAACTTGGAGTTCGACGCCCCGGCCTACAGCGGGACGGACGCCCAGATGACGTTTCCTTCGGGGGCCATGAACAACAACGACTACGTCGTGCTGGTCACGGATGAAGGGGGCACTCCGATCCACAACAAAGCGCATTCGCTGACGACTTCCACCTTCCTGCTTCGCTACTGGGTGGATGGGGGTGGTTCTCCAACCGATCTTTCCTCGAACGTCCGGACGCTGATGTGCATGGTGCTTGCGGAGGACACTTCAACATGATCGTCGAACGCTCAGTACTAGGCCGCAAAGGGCTCCAAGAGATCGACGTGGAGGTGGTTGAAGATGGCCTGAAGCTCATCACCAAGGCGCTGACCTTCTTGTACAAGGGGCAGGAGCTGCAGCTCGCGGAGGATTCGGAGTTCACTGTCGAACCCGACCCCGACGTGTTCGTTACGATCTCCGCTTTCCTGGTGCGGGTCAAAGAGACGGATAGCATCGCGGTGCTGGTCGACGAGGTCCCCGATGGAGAGTCGCCTTACGTTTTGAGTGGGTCCCCCTACGAGGTGATCCACAGGATCTACAGCCTTCGAATGCCACCAGCCACGGGAGCGCTGGATGGGGTGGAGGTGATCGTGCGCAAGCTGCTGGCGCCGGAGGAAGAAGGATGACCACCGACATCGCCGCTTTCGCCGACAGCGAATTTTCGATGAGGTACAAGGAGCCCTTCATCACGGGCGGCCTCAACAAGAAGTTCGCTACGGCCCTCCCCCGCGGGGTCTACCGAGGCTTCCGGCTGGAAGGGCCGGGAGTAGGCGACCGCGTCGTGAACATCGCGGCCGATGACACGGCATCGGACCATGTAGCGGTCTATCAGACTGGCACTGGGTACTCGCTCACACTCACGAAGAGCGCGGACTTCCTGGTCGACTTGTCGTCCTACACGAGCGAGACGGTCGTCATCGCCATCTACGGCTACTATGCCGTGGGCGCGACCACGACGGCAGTCATCCGCGCGTACACGGAGGCAGAGTACAACGCGGCGGCCGAGAAGGACGAGCTGGTGGTACTGGGGCAGGTGGACGTCCCTGCAGCCTCGCAGAGCATCGACGCCACGATGGTCTCCAACGACCTTCGGGTCATGGCGTGGGCCAACACGGCCCCGGAAGCTGTGATCTGGGAACCTCTGTTGCAGAACCCTAGCTTCGAGCTGGGAGACGAAATTGGGGCGCCGTATCAAAGTTCCACGGCGTTTTGGTGGATGGCCGTGACTGCAGGCACCGCCGACTTGGAGCCTTCCTCCACAGACCCTCGAACGGGTACGCGCTGCGCCGAGCTGACCTACGCTTCGGGGTCGGTGTCCTTTGCGCTGAGTCAGGACGTCTCTGTTCTGGTGGAGGAAGGCCAACGGTTCATGGTCCGCCTCTACAAGAAGATGATTCAGGCCGAGTCTTCGGGGTCGGGTACGCTCACGTTGGTCCCCTACTACGCGGACACAAGCGGATCCACGGTCGTGGGCACGGCGGTGGTGATCGATGCCACAGCAGCAGATGCCGACTACGAGATGGTGGAAACGACCATCGAGGTGCCTTCTGGCGTCATGGCTTTGCGATTCGTCGCTGTCGTTGGCGCTTCGATGCAGTTCTCTCTTCCAGGCGTCGCGATCCGCTTCGACGACTTCCAGGTGTGGCTGGAGACTTCGGCGGAAAACTCCCTACAGCGCACTGCGGGGCCGATCGAAGCCCCGAGCGTTCTATTTAGGGAACCGGACGCGGCCTTGTCTTCCAGAGCTTCGCAGGCGTTGTTCTCAGCTTCGGGCAATACGATCAGCATTGCCCGAGCAGATCAAGACTCTGGGGCATCTCTCAGTCAGCCTTCGATCGACCTGGCTGGGATCTTGAAGCTCGGGGCCGGTTTGATCAACAGCAACTCGCAGGTTACGACTCCTCGGGTAGAGACGGAGGCTGGAGATGGCGCGACCCATCAGTACACGTTGTTGTGGGAGTCCAGCGAGTCTTCGGGGGTTGGGAGCCCGCTGAGGCTCTACGCCGGACATGGTACTCAGAGCCGCGGGGGACTTATCATCACCAGCAACGCGTGGTGGAACGGGTCGGCGTGGAACCGGGACGACGCTCAGGTTTCCGTGAAGCTGGAGATCAGCAGGCTTTTCGGCGTGCTTTACAGCGTGCACCCGACTTCTTCCTCTGCGCCTTGGACTACATGGGGGGAGCAGCGCGTCTCCCTCGCGTCGCTGGCGCAGCAGAACACGCTAGCCTACGGCCCCACGCAACTCGGGGCTCTTCTGCTCGACTCCATCACGAAGGCGGAGACTCCAAGGATCGAGATCCCCCCGGCGGACAGCGCGGTTACCGGATGGACCATGATCGCCGAGTTCCAGGCGGCTACGCTACTCGCCAACGAGTTCGGCGTCCGGTTGTATCATTGGCGCCCCGGAGCGGCGCCTTACGACTCCATCGGATTCGCCTTCAACTGCTATTACGATGGAGCTGCTGGGCTGTGGCGCCAGGAGAACTCGGCACAGGACTCGACGTTCATCGGGTGGGGCAACACGGGCACTGCGCAGTACTGGGTGCCTGCCGGCACGGCGTCCTGGTTCGCGTGGGACTCGTACATCGTAGACATCTTCTCAACGGCGGGCTTCGGGCCGCACATGTCGATGAAGGATGGTCGGCTGTGGTTCCTCGAATCCACGGTGCAGACCAACCCGGTGTACAACACGATCCCCTATCCGAACATGTTGTACGCCTCCAACATGGTCAAGCAGTGGGGGGTGGTGCAGACGGGGCCGTCTTCGTCCATTTTGAACGGTTTCAACGTCTCCAACACGACGTTCTACTCCGACTCCAACCAGAAGGTGAACATCTTATTCCGGCGTTCCATGGAGGATGCCGATTACTCGGTGATCGCCATGTCGGCCGAGACAGGGACGACCAAGGTCAACTGGTTCTGCTCTGCGCAGGACAAGACCACGGGGGGATTCAGCCTTTCGGCTTGGTCTACTTCGACGAACAACTGGGCGAACCTGGCGGGTAGCCCGGCGCGGCAGATCGCCTTCATTGCCATCGGCAAGCAGGACTCCAACTAGGTCAATTCGATGCCCTTCATCTACCTAGAACCGGCGGAGAGCCCCCAGAATAAGGTCGAACTTTCGGTCGCCGTGGAAGGCATGAAGATCACGGTAGGTGCAGGGGATTTCAAGATCGCTGGAAAGTCCTACTCGCTTCCAGAGGCCGTTGAGTTTGAGGCGGAAGCCGATGCGGAGGAGAAGAACCAAGTAACGGGCTTTCTGGTAGAAGACGCAGAGGGCAACGCTGCCGTACTTGTGGACGAGGTTCTGTGGGGGGAGGACACGTTCGACTGGGGTTCTTCCCCGTACCGACTTCTCCTCCAGCTCTTTCACTTGGTCGTCCCCCCGGAGGCTGAGTCTTTGGGCACCGTCGTGGTTTACGTCACCAGGACCGTGAAGGAAGATCCTCTCGAACGCCCGCCTTATCCGGGGCAGCGGCAGGAGCAGAAGAAGGAAGGCTAGAGATCTATGTCCACCGACGTCCACACCTTCGCTTCATCCGAAGCCACCATTCGCTATCGGGAGCCATACGTCAGCGAGGGGCTGAACAAGAAGCTCGCGGTGACGTTGCCCTGGGGCACTCATCGTGGCTTCAAGCTCGTCCCTGAAGGGGCCACAGATCGGATTCTGACCATCGAGGCAGACCCCACGTATCTGGACCACGTGGCGGTGTACCAGTCAGCGACGGGCTATTCGCTGACCGTCCGGAAGACCGGGGGCGACTTCGACATCGACCTGACCAGCTACTCTGGCATCACCATCTACGTTGCCCTCTACGTCTCGTACTCGGTGGGGGCTACGACTCTAGCGACCATCCGAACGTACACCGAGGCGGAGTTCGCGGTGGCGCCCGAAAAGAACGAGGTGATCGTTCTCGGTACGGTGGATGTTCCGGCTTCGGGGATCATCATCGCTTCGGAGATCCATGCCGGTGGCCGGCGCATGGCGTGGCAGCACAAGACCTCCGAGCAAGTGGCGTGGACCCAGATCTTGCGCAACACCGGGTTCGAGTTCGCAGACATCACGTCCACCGACAACTTGGCGGCCATGTACTGGCGCCAAGAAGTCGCGGGGGGCGGGAGCGCGACGCTCGGCCCCGACGACACCGATCCGTACTCGGGCTACAAGCACATGCTGCTCGATTATTCGTCGGGGACGATCGATTGGAATCTCACTCAGTTCACGCAAGGGATTCCTCTCTCGGAAGGGCAGCGTTTCCGGATCAAGTTCTTCAAGCGCATGGTTCAGGCGGCCACTGGTGGGTCGTTCGACGTGTCTGTGGCCTACACCACGATCACTGGGGGGACGATCACCAGCGGCGTTCTTGCCACATTGGACACCACGATCGACGCAGCCTACGAGGAGTTCGACCAGATCTTCGAAGTGCCCTCGGGCTCGGGCATTGTGTCTCTACTTGCGGTGTCTATCAGCGGGACGAATATGTCGTTCGGTGGTGGCGCCGGAGACGCTATTCGGATCGACGACGTCCAGATGTGGTTGGAGGCGTCGGCCGAGAATCCCTACCAGACCCACGACATGCAAGGGGAGCAGGGCGTCTACGCGCTGCACTGGTTCCCTCTGGGTACGACGTTCAACAGCATCGGGCGCCGCCCGATGATCGATGCGGAGTCGACAGGGATTCGACTGGTTCGCAACGACCTGCAAAACGGCGCTGGCATCGACCCTCCAACTCTCGCGCTGACCGGACAGATCTCCGAGCTAGGGAGCAGTCTGCTGAACGATTCGGCTCAGGCTCTTACTCCCAGGATCATTACGCCCGTAGCTGGCTCCGGAACGTCTACGTACACTTTGATCTGGGAGACGTCGGTAGGATCAGATCCTTCTCGAATGTACGCCAAGTGGGACGGCACCATCGCTTGGACGGTAAACGCTTTCTGGGTAGAGGGGACTTCCCAGTGGGATCGAGACGACAGTGGAAATCCAGCGTCGATGGTGGAGCAGCGGCTGGACGGAATGCTGGCCCATCGGTACTTAGACCCCGGATCTTCTGCTCCCTGGTCGACTTGGGATCTATCGTGGGAGTCTGACCCCGCACAATCCCGAATTTCCCATTTCGACGGTTTCACGAGGTGGGTAGGAACGTCGGCGGATTCGAACCCCGCACACACGTCGGCTCCTGTAGCCAACGCGCTGTATGCCAAGACGCTGACCAAGTGTTGGGGGTACTTGGTCACGGACAGTGCAGGGGGGTACACGACGACGGACGGCTTCAACTACGTGGCGTCGTTCAACGGGAATGATGCGAGGATCGACTTCGTGACCGCGATGGCCAACGCCACCTACGGGGTGGTAGCGACCATCGGGGGAACGAGCAACAATTGGATTGTCCAGATCAACAACATCAGCACGGCGGGGTTCGACATTGCCATCTGGGACACGGTGGGCGGTGCTCCGGTGCCGCTGGGTGCCGTGTTGGCCACCATATCCTTCATTCAGATCGGTCAGCAGAACACGTAGGTAGGGACCATGCAGCAGCTAGAGATCAAAGGTGGTTTGAGCAACGAGGTAGATCTACCCGTCTCGCTTGCGGGCATGGAGTTCCGCGTGGGTCCGGGGGCCTTCAAGGTTGGAGGCGAGGACTACGAGCTGGCGGAGGAGCAGGTCTACACGGTGGAGGGCTCCGAGTCCGAGCCTGTGTTCGTCAGCGGATACCTTGTGAAGAAGGTGTCCGATGGGTCTGTGGCGCTCCTGGTCGACGAGCGCGTTTTTGGGGAGGAGTCCTACCGGTTCGAGGCTTCTGCTCCCTACCAACTTCTTCACTTGCTCGTCCGCGCTTCGGTGCCGGCAGGAGTGACCGACCTGAACGACGCCGAGGTAACGGTAGCCAAGGTTCTGGTCGACGACGAGCCCGAGGAGCCCGAGGAGTAGCAACATGGCGCAGCAAGCAATCAGGACGAAGGACATCCCCGAGTGGGCAGACAAGAAGGCCGCGGAGAAGACCAAGAAGCAGCGCGAGAAGGGCCGCAAGATGGCTGGAAAGACCTTCGAGCAGCTGTCGCAGAAGCAGAAGGACGTGCTGCTGAAGGCTCTTGCCGTTCAAGCAGGCTTGATCGACGACAGCGACGACGAGTAGAGTGAGGGCATCATGGCAGTCCGAGTCCGTTACAGTCTGAAGATTCAGATCTCCTCCGACCCCACTGTGGAGGACAAAGACCTCGGCAATCTCTCGACCGAAGTCGTCTCCGACGAGTACAACGAGGGGGGCATCCGGGAGTTCGTTCTTGCCGCTGGGGCCACGGACGTGGCGCTCGCCATCGGCAACATCGCTAGCGGGGAGATGTTTGCCGTCCGGACGAAGGTGAAGGACCCACTGGAGGACCCGGTGGAGATCACCATCAAGCGCAACACGGTCGGCAACGAGGAGCTGCCCGTCAAGCCCCTGAGCGAGACCAAGGAAGGCCACATGCTCATGTCCACGTCGGGGCTGACGGCTCTGTTCGCCTCGAACCCAGGCGCCGTGGACATGAAGGTCGCCCTGGCGGTGGTGGGGGACTAGACGGCCGTTTCCTGGCGCTGCACGGCCCCTAGGACGGCCCGTGACGCTTCGGACGGGTTCTGGTCCGTCCGCGGGATCGAGGCCGTAGAAGGGATTCTGGTGGCCGTTACACCGGCCGTGAGGTAGGATGGTCGGACTGCTGACCGCAGGAACGGGCGCAGGGCGCTTAGTAGGCCGGTAGGTCAGGCAGGAAGACCGCAAGAGTTGAAGGAGAGGAGCGGGGAGATGGATCGCGAGCTATCGAGGCGCGTGCCGTGCACGGTGCGGTGTTGGAAGTCGGGCAACTCGACGCAGCTGAAGAAGTTCGACGGGCTCTACGTGTGCCCGGACTGCGGGACGCCGTGGACGCTGAACCAGCTCGACAACTGGGCGGACACGGTGGAGGCGGTTGTGGCGGTGATGGCGGACCACTTGGACTTCACGCAGGGGGCGAGGGAGGCGTTCGATCGCTTTCTGGGTCGGTGCATCGAGGGTCGCAGGGAGGTCTGGGAGATGGCCATGGGGAGTCCGACCGGCGACCTGGACCTGGCAACGGCGGTGGAGATCGCCGATAGCATCCTGCAGGAAGGCTGTGAGCCGTTCGAGGCCGGTTCGGTGGTGAAGGGCGTCCTGCGCACGCTTCGGGACGCGGTGCTTCAGGATCAGGGGCTGGGGGACATCGACGATGTGGGGACCAAGTTCGCCAAGGCTCTGGTGCTTGCCGAGGACATCATCGACCGGCAGCCCGAGCTGCGCGGTGAGAATCGGAACGAGCGAGAGGCCAAGATGCGGGAGGCGATCCAAGGTCTCTACAGCGGCTCCCGGCTCGTCATTGCGAGGCTGCAGCAGCTTCAGAAGGGCGCCGAGAAGTGACCACGCTGTTGCTCGTTCTCTACTTCGTTCTACTCCCCGTTTCGATCTGGGTGTCCCACCTCATCGGGTACACAAGAGGCGAGAGGTCGGAGTTCAAACGGATCATTAGCGGGGCTGCGGGCTTGAGCATCGGAGGTCGAGCGAAGATCGTAGAGGCTGATACCTTGGAGCCTGGGGGTGATCTTACCGCCAGTGTGGTTTTTCGGCGAGATCGACACTAGAATGGTGGGCCATGGCTACCACGAAGAAGCGGGCCACGAGGTCCAAGAAGACCGCGGCTACGTCACGGACCACGGCATCCTCACGGACGAAGGCAACCAAGAAGAAGGTCGCCAAGAAGGCGACGAAGAAGGTAGCCGAGCCCAAGGAGCGGAAGATGTCTGACACCGACAGGCCCGAAGCGGCCGAGCCCGAAGTCCTCGTCGAGACCCCGATCACTCCCGCAGTGGAAGAACCTCCCCCGCCTCTCCCCGAGGAGCCCCCGCCTCCGCCCAAGAAGGCGCCGAAGGCCAAGAAGGAGACGGGCAAGTGGCTCGTCATGCTGGACGGCAAGCCCGTGGGTGATCCGCAGCCGACGAAGATGCATGCGCTCCGCGCCGGGGCCGCCTACAACGACAAGGGCACGGTCACGGTCGAGCCCGAGCTGGCCTAGATACGTCCACATGGACGTATCGTCGTTGACAATCCCTACCCTAGCTGGTAGTTTGTTCAGCCCATGGGGATCATGGCCGCTGAAGTAGTAGACCAAGGGGCGGGGACCGACGAGCCTGAAGAGGCTCCGGATGCATGGGTCGAAGAAGCGTCCCAGAAGGCGGCTCGGCGTTTGAAGCTCAACAGCGCGTCGCCGGCCGCTTTCTTGTGTGAGGTCGAAAGCCTGATCCGCGAAGCCTACCTCCGAGGCGTCGAAGACTCGCGATGCCTCTGCGAGCAAATGTCCGAGGACGCCAGGGGAGTCAAGCCGGACGGCAAGCCCCGCTCGTGGCCGCTGCGCCCCTCGAAGTGCCTGTTCAGCATCGAGTGCGCCAACGCCATCAAGGGGATGGGGGAGTCCTTCCGCGGCTGACTTCCCTGATTGACAATCGCGCCCTACCTGCTAGTATGGGGCCACAGTGCAGAGCGAGCAGAGTAGAAGCACGTGGTGAGGAAGGTCATTTCAGGCGGTCAAACGGGCGCCGACCGAGGCGGCTTGGATGCGGCCATCAAGCTCGGGATCGAGCATGGTGGTTGGGTGCCGTACAAGCGCCGAGCTGAGGACGGGACGGTCCCTCGCAAGTACAAGATGCAGGTGCACCCGCTGATGAGCTACAAGCACCGGACGTTGGCCAACGTCAAAGAGGCGGACGGCACCGTGGTGTTCAAGTACGGGGAGGAAGATCGCTGGTCCCCTCGTGGTCCTTCGGGCACGCAATTGACTGCGGATATAGCGCGTAGGCACAAGAAGCCGCTTTGCGAGGTCGACTTGGACGTGCAGGGGGTAGACGGTGCGGCCGACTTGATCACGAACTGGCTGGAGACTGTGGAGGCATTCGGGAAGCCCATCGAGGTGCTGAACGTGGCGGGCAAGAGGGAGTCGAAGGCTCCTGGGATCCAGAAGGCCGTCAAGAAGGTGATGCTCCTCGTGCTGGAGCGGTGCGGTTCGCATGCTGGAAGCAACGAAGGGGCGATGGATGACGCGGTAGACAGTGGGAACGGTGGCACGAACGCTGGGAAGCCTGAGAGCCCGTCCTTTGGGGACTTGTAGACCATGCAGCAGTTCACGATCGACGACCTACAGCTCATTCAGATCGCCTTCACTCAGTTGAACCAGGACGGACTGCTGGAGGGAAACGAGGCCATGCAGCGCGTGCGCGCCAAGGTGAACGACGAGCTGAATCGCCTGCAGCGCCCCGACTCCTGGGAGCGTGACCAGAAGGAGATCAGAGCAGCGGAGGAAGCCAAGAAGTGGAACGTAGCTGCCTGCGCTGTGGGGCGTGCTTTCGCGGCATACACCAAGCAGTTGTTGGCTGGGTCTTCGGCTGGCGGTAAGCACCTATCGTTCTCGATGACTTCTGCTGCGGTTCGCAAGATGGTGCGCACGGTCAACCGCTGGAGCCCTCACCCGAGCACCATCACAGGTGTACTGGTGCACAGGCTCTGCCTCGCTGAACCCATGTTCAAGCAGCTTACGGGGGCAAAGAGCTGCCAGTTCATCTACGACCGGGACGCCAAGTGCGTGACGGGGGAGGTTGAGTACCGTTGAAACGCCACTTCATCATTGTGAAGGTGGGCATTGCTCCGGACCACTCGGGCAACACGCTTTATCAGATCTTCTACGAGATCGGAGACGACGTGTACGAGCCTGCGGGACGCGAGCAGCTGAAGGACACTGGGCACGAGGACGACAACGAGCCTATGTTGCTGACCCGCGCCATGTTCATCATGCGTAAGCTGAGGGAGTTGAAGTGATCATCCAAATCAAGAAGTGCGGAGACGAGAGCGACGTAGGCATCATCGAGAAGAACGTAGACGGCAAGGAGGCGTTGGAGCTGGAGCTGTCCTACGTCGATGTGCTTCTGAAGAAGGTCTACACCGGCGTCGGCATCGAGACCGACCAGGGACACTTCGGCGTCGCCATGCGGGATGATGGCATCGAGGTGCTGCTCAACGGGCAGCTCGTGTGGTCGTCGACCACGGCTCTCGGCAACGCCCCGGTGTCCGACGACGTCTGCAAGGCGGCCTGGGAGAAGCTGTGTGGGCCGCTGCCGAAGGAGGCTCCCGAGGGAGCCAAGACCGAAGAGCCCGAGCCGGAGGCGGCCAAGTGAGCGAGGTCGACGAGCTGAAGGCCCTTCTGGCGCAGCAGCAGAAGCGCATCGAGCGGTTGGAGCTGGCACTCGTGCTGATCTGCGATCCAGACCAGATGGCGACTAGGCTCACCGAGGTAGACGCTCTGCTGGAGAAAGAGCGCCACGTGTGGTTGCAGCCCTTCCGAGACAGCGAGGGGCGATTTTTCCTGAGGGTCGAGTCGAGCGTGAGGGCTTCCGATGGCTGAGGGCTTCGCTCTGCGTGTCGAGCCTCGGGGCGTCCAAGTGTTGGAGCGCGCCCAGAAGACCGTCCGCTGCGCGTGCACGGCGCTGCTGGGCTACACGAAGGACGACGTGCGCCCTTCGCCTCCCCCGGTGGGCATGCTCGCCACGAATATGGCCGTCGTACACGGAGGATGGCCTTGGATCGAATGCCCGGAGTGTGGCCGGGCCGTACTGGTTTCAGGAGTGTTTTGATGCGTGTTTTGATCTTCGTCGCCGCGCTGATTGCCGCCATCGTCGGCATCGTCATTCGGCTGTTCAACCCCAATGCCATGCGGCCCCCGCAGGTGTGGAGCTACCGCACGACCCCCAACACCCACGGGCTGAGGAAATGAAGATCGAAATCGCAAGAGAACGGCTCGAAAAGGTCCGGCGCATCGTCGTGCACACGGACGCGGACGGCGTGGCGAGCGCCATGATCCTCAAAGCCTCCGCGCTCTCCGGCCCCGTCGAGTACGTCCAGTACGACACTCCGGCACACGTCAACATGAAGGCAGAGCCCGGCATGATCTTCTGCGACTTCTCGCCGCACCACAGCCGGGTCGACGAGTTCTTGGAGGCGGGGGCCATCGTGCTCGACCACCACAAGACGACGCGCTCCGTCGTTCAGCGGTTCATCGATCGAGGGCTCGGAGCCTTCGGCGACGAAGAGACGGAGCCCGGAGTCTGTGGGGCGACGTTGGCCCTCCGGCACGTGTGGAACGTCTACCCCTTCGAGACGGCCTACCGCCGAAGGTGCGACGCCATCGTGGAGGACTTGGCGCAGCTCGCCGGTATCCGCGACACCTGGCAGAAGCAGGACCCGAGGTGGATCGAAGCCTGTGAGCAGGCAGCGGCCATGAACTTCTGGGACTGGGACAAGCTCGTGGGCAGCCCGCCCGAGGATTGGGCGGGGCTGTTGAAGCCCATCGGCAAGCAGGCGTACCAGAGCCACCTACGCAAAGTGCGCAAGTGCGTCGACAGTGCCTACCACTTCACGACTCCTGCGGGGCTGAAGGCGGTGGTGTTTCAGGGCTACTTCGCGGCGAGCGACGCCGCCGAGATGGTGGATCAAGACACCGACATCATCTGCGGGTTCAGCCTGTTCTTCGAGGGTGGCAAGCCCTACATCCTGTGCGGCCTCCGCTCTCGCTCCAACTTCGATGTGGGCGCCTTCGCCAAGGCCGTTTCCGAAGGAGGCGGAGGCCACGCGAAGTCCGCGGGTTTCCGGAGGGTGCTCGACCTGACCGACCCCAACCCGTTCTGCTTCTTCCGGGACATTGTGATCCGGTACGAAGCACAGCACTGCACTTGTGGTGAGGACAACAACGACGGCGGTCCGTCGCTGCCTCACAAGAGCTGGTGCTCCCAAGCAGGGAAGTGATGAGCCACACAGAGAAAGGCGCGGACGGGCGCGCTGTCGTGGTGGAATCCTCTGGGGACCAGGCCAGCGCCGACTGGTTGCAGAGCCGATTTTCGGAGTCCGCCCGGTTGGTCTTCCGCAAGCGCCGACGCGCTGGGTACTGCGGGCATTGCGAGAAGAAGTTCGAGAAGGGAGGCATGTCCGTGGCACTGCAGGAAGCGCCGAACGGCTATTCGAAGCCGCTTGGACGATCGTTCCACCCAGAATGCTGGGACAAGCTCCGAGAGCTGCTACCGGATGCCTTGGTAGCTGCGTGGCTTCGACGAGGCGCGTGATGCCGTTCCACTTTTGCCAGAACGAGCTGTACGCGATCTTGATGATGATTCCTTTCCTGTCGATGCTGATCGTGAAGATCCGGCAGAAGGTTTCCGAGTGGAGAGGACGCCATGAGCGAGCTGAAGCTGTGGACCAACGACATCGACATTGTGATTGCCGAGTCGGCCGAAGAAGCCCTAGCGTTGTTGATCGCCGAGACCGGAGTTGACGAGGAAGACGCGGAGGAAGACCCCTTCCACGAATGGGAGTCGGACACCATCAAGTGGTGGGAGGAGTGCGGCTACGGCGAGCCTGTGGAGATGACTCCGGCAGAGCTGATCAAAAAAGTAGGAAAGAAGAGCGTTGTCGGGACGACGGAGTGTTGAGATGGCGCGGGACGACTTCACGACGCTGGCGGAGGCCAGCGAGAACGAGGACGAGAATCTGTGGTGGGTGCTCGTGGATCAGTTGGCCATCCCGTTCGAGGGAGTGCGTGCTATGACTCCCGAGACGCGTCGCAAACTCTCCCGGTTCGTGGCGGAGAAGGGCCGTGTCTTCGAAGGTCCCTGATGTTCGTCTTTCGTAGCCAGAAGATCCCCGCCAAGCTGATTGGCGCGCGGGTTCGAGCGCAGCCTGTTGGGTTCGACGTTCCGATGGTGGGGAGGATCTACCAGGCAGACCGCTGGGGCTTCCGGTTCGAGTGCGTGCGGGGCAAAGTTCGGTGCCACTGGGACTGCTTGCACGAGGTGCTGGACAAGCAGCTCGGCATCGAGGTGACGCGACGGGGACCGAAGAAGCCGTGAAGCCCGTATTCCTTCTCGACGTGGACGAGGTGCTGGCGGACTTCTCGGGTCCTGCCGCGCTTGTGATCTCCGAAGTCCTCGGGCGCCCCTGGACCCTCGCGGAAGCGCCGGGCGACGACTGGGACATGTTCTCGGTGTTGAGCGCGGAGGAGTACCGCGCGGTGAGCGACATCATCGACGCGCCGGGGTGGTGCTCGGAGATCCAACCGTTGCCTGGAGCGCACGAGCTGGTGGAGCGCCTGCGGGAGCTGTGCGAGGTGCACATCATCACGGGGCACCGCATCTACTCCCGGCAGTGGGTGTTCGAGCGATCTGGATGGCTGGAGCGTCACTTCGGCTTCGACCCGGAAGGGATCGTGCATACTCATTCGAAGCACTTGGTGGGCGGAGACTTCCTGCTGGACGACCGGCCCGACTTCGTGACGCGCTGGCAGGAACGGCACCCACAAGGGGATGCAATGTTGTGGTCTACGCCGCATAATGAGAGGCTTCGTGGGTTCGACGAGCTGCGGGTCTACTCACGGGATGAAGTGATCGAGCGTGTGCGGAGGTTTGAGGGGTGACGGCGCGGGAGCCGAAGAAGCGGACCATCGTGGGTCGGTTGCTCTGTGCGATCGGCATGCACGTTTGGGTGCCCTACTTCGAGTTGGTGCCGCAGGATAAAGAGTGCTCGCATGTGCAGCTGGGCTATCGGTGCGAGCGCGAAGGCTGCGATGTGAAACGGACTGAGGCGATGTGGCCTCCAAGGAGTAAGTGATGGGTCCAGGGACAAAAGGGCAGTTGGTAGTGGAGATGAGAGCGACGTCGAGTCGGTGTCGCGAGCTAGTGGAGACCCCACAGGTGAGTGGGGAGATCAGGGACTCGGTGCGGCGATTGTGCATGCTCTGCAGCATGGGAGCCGGAGAGATCGAATCTCTCATGGACCAAGTGACTTGTCTGGAAGAGGCGCTGAAGCCCTCCCAGGAAGCGAAGAAGAAGCCCGAAGGAAAAGGAAAGAAGGGTGACGATAGCAAAGGGACGGAATCTTAGGGTCGACGGAGAGACCTTCGTCTGGCGGATCACTAAGGCCAAGGGCCGAATGAACGGCTCCTGCGGCCCCACCGCAAACTTCACAGCCCAGCACGGCTCGCGCGGGTCGATGCTCCTGGCGAAGCTCCAGTCGAAGAACTGGACTGAGGAGCACGACTGGAACTACGACGTGGCCGAGCTACACAAGGCGGCCTTCACGCCTCAGGACGCGAGCACGGCGATCCGTGCAGCCATGGGGTGGGGGTGGAAGCCGCAGGACAAGGGCAAGCCCTTCAACCTGAAGGGGGTGGACTTCACGGACTACTGCTGCTGAGGCGGCGTGCGAATGAAGGTTCGCTTGGACAGAGGTTCGGATAGCTGATCGGCTGAAAACGGGCGCGGACAGAAGCCAGCGCGATGGACTGATTGCCGGAAGGGTTGTCGGAACGCAGGGAGGACGACGGGATGCTGAAGGAGAAGTGCGCGGACGCGCGGTTCGAGGCGAGCAGCCTCTGGTATCGGACGAAGGAGAAGCTGTTGTTCTGGGCGGTGTGGCAGATGCCTAGGAGAGTGGTGGAGATCGCCGCCATCCGGGTGTGGGCCAACGCCACGAGCAGCCCCTTCGGCAACGAGTCCCCCTGCGACACCACATTCGATGTGGCCATGCGGCGGTGGATGAAGGGGCAGGGAGGGGACAAGACCTTCCACCCGTCCGAGGTCAGCTACTGATGGAGTGGGTGGAGCTGCCCCCCGAGCAGCTACCCTCATGTACCGAGTGGCCCTTGCGCCTAGCTCGGGACGGCTACGTCGACCAGTTCGACGATTGGCGGCCGGGGACCACGTGGTCCGGGGAGAAGTACGTCCTGGACAGCACCGACCCCGATATGCGGGTGAAGCTGAAGGTGACGGTGTGGGGGGTGCCCCCGAAGAACGAGGGGGTGGCGCTGCGCCCGCGGGGGCGGCTGAGGCCCTACCGTTGGGCGGCGAAGCTCGTGCTGGAGGGGTTCGAGCTGGAGGTAGGTTCCGGGCGCTGCAAGACCCTCAGGGCCGCTTTGGAGGGGGTGGAGGCTATCGACATACCTCCCAAGCTGGAGGAGCTTCTGAGGTCCTTCTACGCCCCGCATGAGGCTTCCTGTGTGTTCGAGTTGGAGGGGGGCGAGGCGCGGCCGTGGGCGTCGTCGTTTGGTCGGTGGGGCAGTTGCAAGGGTTGGCCTCCGCTGCGGAAGTTCTTGTCGGTTCGCTGGGACGGCCCGAAGCGGGTGGCGAGGTTGGTCAACACGTCGATGTTCGGCTACTCGTCAACGACGAATGCCGAGGCTCGGAAGCTAGCAGAGGAGTTGGAGTTGTGGACGAGCTGGATCACCGAATCAGGCAACACGTAGCGAAGGCTGAGCAGGCTCTCCGGGACGTTCGTGGGGAACTCGCCGAGCGGCGCGAGGCCCCGGTGCGGGAGCGCAATGAGCTGGTGGTGCAGCATCGCAACGAGCTGGCGCGAATCTCGTACAGTCTGAGGACGCAGGGGGGTGGGGCTGGAGGTCATCGCGAAGGCGTTTGGTCTGCGTGTTGGGACAGCTCGGAGAATGGTGGACCGGGGGGAGATCTTGTCCCACGGCAACAAGAGCCGGTCAGAGCGGAGGGATGATCTACGCAATGGCGTGAACATCTGGGAGACGGGGATGTTCGGTGCCAGGGTGCTCCGGGTACTGCGTCGGAACGGCATTCACACGGTGGCAGACTTGTGCCGACGCAAGCCGGAGGAACTGTTATCCTTCCCTGGTTTCGGCACGCGGTCCCTGCGCGAAGTGGATCAAGTGCTCGAAGAAATCGGACGACGGTTGGGAGACATGGACGATGACCTACGCGAAGAAGACGAGCGTTTCGGTAGCGAGGAGCAAGGCGGAAGTCGACCAGCTCCTACGCCGCTACGGAGCCTCGGATCGAATGTCCGCGGAGAGTGAGACGCAGGGTCTTGCCTTTGTGGCCTTCGCGCTTGGGGGCCGCAATGTGAAGGTGGTGCTGCCGCTGCCGAAGGTGGAGGAGTTTTCCACCCGCCAGTTTCGGGGCCGTGTGGTCGAAGCGAGCGAGGAGTGGCAGGCCAAGTCGTGGGAGCAGGCATGTCGTGAGCGCTGGCGCGCGCTCATCTTGGTGCTGAAGGCGAAGCTGGAGTTGATCGAGATCGGAGCTTCGACGGTGGACCGGGAGTTCCTGTACGACCTGATGCTTCCCAACGGACGGACCGTTGGGGATGAATTGGCTGGGCAGCTCGACGGCATGCAACAGGTGCCGCTGTTACCCGTGGGAGGCGCGAGTTCAGGATGATTCATAGCGAGGGAGCGAAGCAGTACAAACCGTTGATCTGGGTCGAAGGTTTGATCGGCGCGGGCAAGACCACGTTCGCTCGCGAGGTGGCCAAGCGGCTCAACCTACGGCTCATCGAGGAGCCCGTAGACGCCAACCCCTACCTGGCGCTGTTCTACCAGGACCCGAAGAAGTACGCCTTCGGGATGCAGATGCGTTTGCTCCACCATCGCTACGCCATCCAACAGCTCGCCGCGTTCGAGGCGACGGGGATGGGCGGCTTCGATGGGGCCGTGCTGGACCGGAGTCTGTCGGGGGATCGTGTGTTTGCCAAACTCCACACTCTGGAGGGCAACATCGAGGAGATCGACTGGAAGACCTACGAGCTGGCCTACGACGTGATGTGCCGGTCGCTGCTGCCTCCGACGTTGATGGTGTTCATTGACGTGCAGCCGGAGACGGCATTCGAACGCATGCGCAAGAGGGGGCGCGAGGCCGAGTCCGAGGTGCCGCTGAGCTACTTGGAGAAGCTGAGGACCGGCTACGAGGAGTTGATCGGGGAGGCGGAGCGAGGGCTTTTGCCTTGGGCGCATGCCGTTCGGGTGGCGCGCATCCCTTGGGACCCCGATACGGTAACGCCCCTACAGTGGGACAACGTGGCCAAGACAGTTCGGGGAGCCTGCCGGCTCGTCTGAACAGGAAGGATGAACGGACGTGAGCAAGGAATACGAGGACGAGGTCAAGGAGATCTACGAAGCGCTTCAGGCCGCCATGGAGGCCCGGCTGAAGTTCAAGAAGGCTGCCGAGAGGTACGACCTGAAGAGGCGCGAGGTGGCCAGAGCGCATAACGAGATGGAGATGGCCCAAGCAGATTTCGAGGCGCTGGCTGAGGACGTCGCCAAGCGGGTCAAGAAGCACCCTGAGGCCGAGACGCTGGACGTACTTGCCAAGAAGGTCAACGACGCGCAGCTCAGCTTCAAAGAGATGCGCAAGGGGTCCGCGCACGTCGGCAGCTCGGTGCAGGGTCAGGTAGGCTTTCACAACGAGCCCGACGACCCCGAGCAGCCCGCAGACGCCAACTAGACTATCCTTTCTTTAAGTGATAGGTTCGTGCCGTGAGTAGAGCGCAAGAGCTGCAGAAGAAGATGCGGGCTTTCGTGAAGAAGGTGGGGTGTGCGCCCTTCAAGAGCGAGGACTACGACGACGCCGAGTGGCTGGACGTGTGGGCGGAGTGGGAACAGCTCCGCCAGGATTCTCAGCCGTGGCCCAAGTGTTGCGCGGCGATGCGCGAGCACCGTGGTTTGATCTACGCTGCCTTCCCCTTTGACCATGAAGGGGAGGGGGGCGACTTCTACGAGACTGTCGAGAGCCCGGAGAAGTACCAGCAGTTCACGCCTCATTGGCAGATGGCCTACCAGATGAAGGGGCGGGGCCGAGTCAAGGCGGCGCGGCCTACGCGCTGCCCGTTTTGCGGGGAGAAGCTGCCGGCGATTCGTGCGAAGGCGGTTCGGCCCGAGCCACTGTGCAAGATCGAGGATGGGGGATACTACTGCTCGGAGTGCAAGGAGCGGGTGGACTCGTGCATCTGCTGGCCTCCGCTGAGCGCCTACGAGATCGTGGAGGGATCATGAAGTGTCGGTGGTGCAAGAGCGAGCGCATTGCGCACGTGATGGCGAAGTGTTCGGACAGGTGCTCGGTGACCTATGCAGGCAACGAGCGTCATGACTACGTGCCTGCTGGTGTGGGCATCGGTGGAGATGACTACATCGAGTTCCACTGGTGCCTTGATTGTGGTCGGCTGCAGGGCGACTTCCCGGTCAGCGAGGAGCACATGAAGGCCGTGATCGACGAAGGTCGGAGCTGATGGCCAACTCGTCGTTCTTGGCGCTGTGCAAAAAGCTGGTGGGGGGCTCCGAGGAGCCTGCGCCTGAGTTCGAGCCAGCTCCGGTGTTGAGGGCAGCGCTACGTGAAGCGCGGGAGAAGCGTGTTCGCTCGGAGGAGCCGTACCGTGTGGGAGCGTACTGGTTCCGGCGGCTTGGCAAGACGCTGCAGGTATGGATCCGCGGCGACTTCCGAAGCAAGAGGGCGTTGGCTTCAGAGATCCTGACGTGCGCGTGGGAGGTGTGTCATCAGATCGACCCCCAGGAGTTCCCCGCGAAGCTCGACAGCGTGACGGTGGGCGCTTTCGTCGAGAAGGTCTGGGAGCAGCAGAAGGAAGTGGAGTACCATCATCACCGCAGTCTGCCGCGAAACAACACACGAGCGCGGATTGCGATGAACAACAGCTACGTGGCTTGCCACGAGCCCGAGCTGTCCGAAGAGTACGCCGAGTTGGAGGAGAGTTATGAAGGTTCTGAGGCGAGGGTCCAAAGGCGCTGACGTCATCAAGTGGCAGCACTTTCTGATCGGCCAGAACTTCCTCTACAAAGGGGAAGCAGACGGGTCGTTCGGCCCCAAGACCGAGACGGCGACGAAGAAGTTCCAGAAGCTCCGCAACCTGTGGCCCATCGACGGCGTGGTGGGGGGCAAGACGCTGGGCGCTGCGATGGCACTTGGGTTCGAGTCCGGGCTCGTTGTCTACCCGAAGGGCAAAGAGGGGCCGCATTGGCCGCCTGTACCAAAGGGCTTGAAGCCACTGAACTACGCGAAGCGGGACGAGCTGTTTGGGCACATCGCCTACGTTCCTGCTCCGACAAGGAGCAATCCTGAAGGCATCAAGATCACCAACGGGTGGCAGAAAGAGTATCTGCGCAAGGTGAAGGTTCCGCAGCTCGCTTACCTCGCTGCGCAGAAGCCAGGCATGGGCTTCCCCAAGTCGGGGTACATCTTCGTACACGCTCTTCTCATCGACCCGGTGCTGGACTTGTTCCAGACGTGGGAAGACAAGGATCTCATCGACGGCGTCGAAACGTGGGCGGGGAGCTTCTGCGCGCGCTTCACGCGAGGTTCGCGTAGTGTCCTGAGCAATCACTGCTGGGCCACGGCGTTCGACATCAACGTGCCTTGGAACATGCTTGGCACTCAGCCGGCGTTGCTGGGCAACAAGGGTTGCGTCCGCGAGCTGGCGGACGTTGCGATGAAGAAGGGCTGGTGGTGGGGAGGCAAGGGTTGGCCCCCGAAGTACTCGCGGCTCGACGGCATGCACCTCGAAGCTACCGAACAGCTGATCAAGGTCGTGCAGGAGATCCCAGACGATCCTTACGAGGACTGACCCATGGGATGGCTGACCGGGCTGTTTTCCAGGTTCCCTGCTCCGGAGACGAAGGTCTATCGGGAGGGCTGGGTGTTTGATGGGGAGCACGTCGTTCTTGACGACATGCTTCTGCAGAACAAGACGCGGGTCACCATGGAGTTCCGCGGGGCCATCGTCCCGCCGGTCGGAGGGCCGTTGTGGCTGTCGCCTGCTTGCAAGGGGCTGGTCCACGAGGACCACATCTTCGACAGCAAGCAGGAAGCGACGCGTTGGGCCATTCGGAAGACCAAGGATCGAATCGCCGTGCTGCTGCGCACGCAGCGGAACCTGGAACGCTCCCTCTGATTGACCATCATCAGACCATGTGGTATGGTGGCGTGGTTAGTGGGAACGAAGACCAGCGCGAAGTGATGAACGGCGGGACGAGAGATGGATGACTCAGGCGAGAAGCTGAAGGCTCTCCACGCGGAGCTACGTGGGAAGCTGGAGGAGCTGAAGAAGACCCCCAAGTCGTGGTTCGAGATGCAGCTCCTTTTGCGCGTGCCGACAATCGCTCCGGAGGGGCGTGTGGCGTACATGACGTCGCATGCGCAGATGGTAGTGAAGATCTCGGACGAGACCGTGCTCGCTATTCAAGCGCTGCCCCTGGTGCTCCACGAGAACGCGTTGTCCGAAGACCAACGCGCCGAGCTGGCACGTGTTGTGGAGGCGGCAGCGCAGGAGATCAAAGAGCGGATCATCGCCAACGAGGACACGCTGGAGCCGATCGTGAAGAAGCTGGTCACCGAGATCATGACGGCGCGGTGGAACAGTCCGGAAAGGAAGCTGACCCGATGACACCGGAGATCACGCGCTTCTCGGGGGAGCATCGCTTCCTCTCGAACTTCTACGACGCCCCGACGTGGTACGACGGCGTGCTGTATCCAACGAGCGAACATGCGTTTCAAGCAGCCAAGAGTACGAACCCGAAGGCGCGCAAGCACATTCTGAAGCAGCCGACTCCTGGAGCGGCAAAGCGTGCGGGGAGGATGGTGGAGTTGCGCGAGGACTGGGAGGACGTGAAGAACCGCGTCATGTACGAGGTGTGCTTGGCGAAGTTCCTGCGCGAGCCGTTGCGTTCGAGGCTGCTTGACACCGGCGACGCCGAGCTGATCGAGGGCAACTACTGGCACGACACCTACTGGGGCGTTTGCACTTGCGAGGACTGCCCAGAGGGGCGCAACGAGCTGGGCAAGATCTTGATGGTCGTGCGGAAGGACTTGCGCAACCCGGAGTACATGGAGTCGATCCTTCAGGGAGAGTGGATCAAGTTGGCTGGAGGAGCTGATGGGACTGGAGAAGGTAGACCTTCGACACATCACTAGGCACACAGACAAGGTTCAGACGAAGGTCTGGATCGTCGACCGGTACGGTAGCGAGCGCGTGGAGTGGTTGGTTCTCGGGGCACCGCAGATCAGGTTCTTCGAGAACAAGAAGACGTGGTGGCTTTCGGCCTACATGAACCAGGGGGCGACGGACTTCGAAGAGGACAGCGCCTACGCGCTGCGCCTCCCGCTCATCGGGGTGACGTTCGATGGGGTGGAGTACGGCGCTACGCGGCTCGTGGCTTGGGTGGACCCGGCGGGGCTCGACGAGTTCCACGTGCCTGCCAGCTCGGACTACGACCCCACGAAGCATCCGGACACCGTGATGTGCACCAAGTGTAAGAAGCCCCACCCCATCGTGCCTGAGGACTTCTACGTTCCTCCGAGGGACAAGGCGTTGTTCAAGAAGGTCCGCGGGCAGCGTGTGATCATCCACATCGGCCCCGTCTGGGATGAGGACGAGGATGAGTAGGCAACAGAAGCTCTGGATGCCCCACCACGGGGAGCGCTGCGAAGTGCGGGACGACCCCGGAACGATGGTCACCATCGAGGACCGCTACTACGGCAGAGCGGACGACGTAGAGAACAAGGATTGGATCATCCGCTGCGATGGGGGCCGACGGGCCATCCCTCCCTACACGACGGCCGGCATTCGGAAGGAGTTCCAGCCGCTGAGCCCTCGCGTGATGATCCATCCGTCCGCGGTCGATCTAGCTACACGGATGGAGTCCGAATGGCTTCCGGATGTGGTCGTCTGGCGCACGCTCGACGGCGAGTTCACCTGCGAGCAGGTCGTGCGCGCCATCCGGATGAAGACCGAGCGAGGGAACGAGTTCCTTCGGATGTACAACCAAGTGTGCTTCGACTTCGTTCGTCGCATGGCCAAGCGCAAGGTCTACGAGCTGGAGACCAACGAGGCGATGGAAGAGTGGGCTTCGACGGTCACTGCGGCGGTCGACTCCGAGCTGACCTCGATGCGTGGCATTGGGGACGTGTGGATCGGAGAGTCTTGGAAGGACGAAGGAGACGAAAAGGAGGCCGAGCGGGATTACCGAGATCGCTTGTTCCACCTGCGGAACACCATCGCCGAAGCGTTGCGTGGTCTCGTGCCGCAGTCCCCGAAGAAGCGCCTGTCTCCTTCAGAGCGTCTGCAGGAGTTCCTGTACCTGATGATGCGCGACCACGTGCCCACGTCTCGGTGCGCGGAGGTCGTGCAAGAGATCGAGAAGTGTGCGGACAAGGAGCCGGTCTACACCGCGAAGGGGTTGGCCGAGTACGCCAAAGAGCTAGCAGAGAGGATCTTGGCGAGATGAATGTCTTCCCCATCACCCCTGAGGTCAAGGAAGCGGTGGCTCGTGTCGTGGAGTACGCGACGCATGAGGACCACTGGTATCGCCCGGAGCGGGGGGACGCTCCGCCGGGGGACAAGACGGAGCACGAGGTCATCATCGGCAACACGCGGTCGGTGTTCTCGTGGACGGAACACCCCGAGCAGGGGGTCTACCGGCACCTGAGTGTGTCGGTAGCCGGAGGCAAGTGGCCTCACCCGATCGTGGTCTGGACGTTGGCCCACATGTTCGGATTCACGGGAGCCGAGGAGCTGGCGGACACCGGCGTGGTTCGGGATCGAGCCGAGGGGTGGGGAGTGGACGTGAACGACGAGGAGCAATGCATCGTCGTGATTGAAAGGGTGCGCACGGAGGAAGGCGCTATCGCAGGGCCTAGCGCCTGAGGGTAGGGCTATGGGTAGGTTCGGCTGAGAGAAGGAAAGCTGGGACGATTGGAAGCCCGGACATCTTCGAACGCGCTCAGGGAGAACCATGGAAAAGAAGAGGCTAAGAAAACGGGTGGCGTGGCTGGAGGACCGCCTCGTTCGGGCCGGGGTGGCGCTTGTGGAGATGCACGAGGAGATGCGGTCTATGCGCTCTCCCCAGCAAACCCCTCAGCAGCCCCTAGGGAGCCTCGAACGCTTCCTACCCCCTAACACCCCACCTACGTTGGTGAAGGACGTTCTGGGGGCCGTGGAAGGGCTTCTGGAGGCATGCAGGTCCCTGTCGGCCGACCCCTCCCCGTCTCACGCCAACGAGGTGGCCCGGATAGGAAGGAAGGTGGGGGGACTGCTCCGGAGCGCCCATGGGACTTTCGTGGAGGATTGCATCTGCAACGAGACGACCGTGGGCAAGGAGTGCCCGGTGCATGGGAAGCACTGGGCGGTGCCAGATTTGATGTGCGTCTCATGCGATGCCGAGTGGAGCAGCCGCTTCGTAGATTTCAAAGTGTGCCCGAAGTGCGGCTCGCGAGACGTGGTGAGTGTACCCGCGAAAGGTGTCAGATCCGGAGGGGTAGGATCGTCACAGGGGGGGTGAGACGAAGGATGCATAAGCCGTCACCAGAAGCCATGGCCGCGCAGGAGCGAGCCCTGCAGTACATCAACACGATCAACGTGGGGCTCCAGCAGCTCTTCCCGGAGCTGGGGGAGG
>Ga0180438_10001866_pt1 | contig 36163 bp, 25 predicted proteins | sample SS_ome_12_FD_132455 | JGI IMG/M metagenome (GOLD analysis project Ga0180438, IMG submission 132455) | Hypersaline lake sediment archaeal communities from the Salton Sea, California, USA - SS_3_D_2 metaG | ecosystem: Environmental > Aquatic > Non-marine Saline and Alkaline > Hypersaline >... | reverse complement strand
GATTAACGGGCTAGGCGTATACGATGTAATGGAAGTACGTGGATTAGCCTAGTTGTGCTTTTTGGAAAAAGCACGAAAAAAGCTTTAAAAATTCAAATATAGCATGATTGGTGGATTAGAATTAAAAAAAACGAAAATAGGCCGGGCGCCGCGCAAAGCACCGCCGCAAGCACCGCCGCAAGCGATCCAAGAACCGCAAGCGCCGCAAGCACCGCGATCATGTCTCATGATGCACAATGGCCGCCTGACTTGAGCGAGATAGGCGCCGGCGTCCGGTCTCATGATGTACAGGTGCCTCCGAATTCGGGCGCGATGGCCGCCATCGGCCGGCCCGTCGCTTACTACTGCTCGCAGAGTTTCCTGTAGAACTCCGGCCTGCGGTCTCCGAAGACGTCATTGGTCGACGTCACCATCTTCTCGTCGGCGTCGGTGGGATCGACGTCGACCACCTGCAGCAGCTCGTCCTCCCTGCCGGCGCGAGCCAGAATGTCGCCGTTGGGGGCGACGACCTCGCTCATGCCTATAAACTCGAGCTCCGTATCACCCGTACGCTCCATGCCCACCCTGTTGGCGAGCACGGCGAATACGCGATTCTCGATACAGCGCGTCACCATCGCGGCGGGGCAATAGGGCAGCACCAGGTTGGAGGGATGACAGAGTATCTGGGCTCCTTCCAGCGCCAGAACGCGGGCGACCTCGGGGAATATCCAATCGAAACAGACCATGAGGCCGACGCGCGCGCCCTTTATGTCGATCACGGGAAAGGGAGTATCGCCGGCGGCGAAGAGGTATTTCTCGCGGTCGAAGAGATGAACCTTCCTGTAGGTACCCGCCACCTCGCCTCCCGAGACGGCGTAGCATGTATTGAAGATGTCGTCGCCCGAACGCTCGGCGACGGTGCCGATCAGCGCTGTGTTGAATTCCCGCGAGAGCCCCTTGAGGGCCGTCACCGTCGGGCCGTCGGCCGCCTCGGCGAGCCTTGCGAGTTCCTCACGTGATTCGAATAGGTAGCCCGTGGCGAAGAGCTCCGGCAGGACGATGATGTCGGCCTTGGCCCCTTCCATGAACCCGCGGATCTTCTCTATGTTCTTGGCCTTGTCTTCCTCACCCAGCGCGAACTTGGGAAAGAACTGCAAGAACCCGATTCTCATGCGCTTCCTCCCGTCAGCCAGCAGCGGGCGATTCAAGCGGCCCGCGCCCTATTCCGCACGTCCTTGACCTGTGGGTTTCGCCCCGCCATTTGCGGGAAATCCCCCACTTCCCCGCGCGATCCGGACAGGCCCGGCTCCGCGCCAGACTCCATTCATAGCATACTCCCTTAGAAATAAACAAGTTCTAAGATTCGCGGGCCGGCGGCCAAATCGCCCGCCCATGGCACGCAAGGTGCTTTATGTACAGGGTGACGATGGGTCACGTAAGCCTCCTTACTGACACTAGCAGTAACAGCTCGGGGCTCGCACTAAGCCCCACGCGAAGGCGCTCCCACTGGAACAAGGAGCGGGCCCCGGGCTCCCTCGCCAGACTCAGAGGAAGGTAAAAATGCAGCATGATAGTTCAAAAAATACAAAGATCGGCAAGTTAAACCAGCAGACCGGGATAACCCTCAACTGCCTTCTTCTCACGCGCTACGGCGACGAGAAAACCGCCACCAGGGAGGCCTTCAAGGACGAGGTGGACATTTATATATCAAGTTTGATGGCCGCATTTAAGAACCCGGCCCGGGCAGAGCACCTGAAGCCCTATTTGAATGAACCCGATCTCGATCTCTTCAGGCGCCTGCGAAACGCCAGCGACGCCAGGGTCAAGTACGTCATCTACAGAACAGAGGACGATGTGCTGGTAACGGCCGTGGCGCTCTTCGAGAACGAGAACCCGGACTCCTATTCGAAGGAGCCGGAACGTACAAACGGCAAACAAGGTCAAATGGGGAGGGGAGAAACCCATTTCCGGTTTGCATATACATATACTCACATGGTGTCCGACGTCGAAGCGGCGTTAGCGGGCGTGCTGGAGGAAATCGCCACCGGATTCGACAAGTACGTCACCATTGTCACTTATCTCCAGGGCGAGCCATACAACCTCGAGAGGCGTTTCAGGGACGCCGAGGTGTACGTGCTCGACCGCTCGGTCGAGGAATCACTCAAGCAGCTCAAGATTAAAATCAAACAGGACGAGTTCCTGGACGCCTATCTCAAGCTCAAGACGGCCTCCGACATGAGGCCGGGGTACGATGATCTCAAGCACCGGGTAGACCTCCTCGCCGCGGAGCTCCGAGAACTCGATCCTTCATTCAATTTCGATCCCATATAGTCAACTCTCGTCGTTCCCCCTCCGGAACAGTGTGAAACCCTTCATGGTCGCGTAAGGATACGCGACTGTGCATTTTCAGACCTGGCCCCAACCACTGTGCATTTCCAGACCTGACCCCACCGGTATTCTATGGTATAATTACAATGCTGCAGTTCGTGGATCGGCTTGATACGGCAGTTGACGAGGGGGCAACGATGAAATTCGGAACGCTTACCACGTTTTTCACGATAATGCTGCTTGCCGGAGCGGTTGTTTTTGCGCTTGCGCCGCCGCTGTCGGCAAGGAAGCCGAGCACCAGGCCCGCCACGCCACCGGGCTACGCCGTGGGGAGGACGCCGGTCGCCGGGCCCTTCGTCATTCTTCAGGCGGGCGATACCACCTGGGTACAGGTGCACGCGGACGGGGCACACTGCCCCGGCGACCCTGCCGGAGGCCACGGCGGCGAGGGCACGGGCGGTCCCGGCGGCACCGAGACATGGTGCTTCGAGGACGACTGGCCCTGGGGCGACTCCTGCGGCACCTACGCCCCGTGGGATATTAAGTGTTTCAAGCATCACGACGTGCGCGCGCTTCCGTCACAGGTCGGCATCAATTACTGGCACATAAGCTCCCATCGTACCGACCAGAGGTCCTACTGCGGCGACTCGGCCCTCTGGTGCGGATCGGACAGCCTCCGGAACGGAAGCCCGGTCGAATGCGGTACATGGGGAACGCCCCCAGGATACGGGGACCAGTGGAACTGCATCGCGCAGCTCACGCTTCCGGAGACGTTCGACGTGGCAAACGGCTGCACGCTCCTGTTCGATCCCAGGTACGACACCGAGTGCAAGTACGACTACCTCTACGTGGAGCTCTATGACGGGACCAAGTGGGAGACATTCGGGGTCTTCAACGCCACCAGTAACAACCCGGGTGGCACATGCGGCGGGCCGGGCCCCAACCCTGACCACTGGGGCAATACCGACACCAACCGGCTTGCGCAGTGCAACTGGCAGACCAGAACGGAGACCGGCGTTCCGGCATTCAAGGCCGGCATCGATGCGTCTGCTTACTCTTACACGTCAGGCCCGGTGTTCCGCTGGCGCTTTGCCTCCGACAACTCCTGGAGCGACGCCGACGGCAATGTAGACACTGACGGCGCGGCTTTCATCGACAATGTCGGCGTCTACGGCGACGACGAAAGGTATGAAATGGATTTCGAGAGCGGTCTCGATTCATACTGGAGCTTCCCCGACCCGGAGGGCATCACCGACCAGTGGCATATGGCCTGGGACCCGGACCCGCCCTATGAGGGGGGTGACGGGGGTGACCGGAGCACGTGCACAATGGACAGCTCCATAGTCTACAGAGCGAGACCCGAAGGCGGCTTCCCGGTGGGGACGCCGTGGAGGAATTACTGGTTTTACAGGCTTACTACGCCGACGATTCCCATCCAGGAGAGCGGATGCGTAATTCAGTACGACCAGTATATATGCGCCCGGGATATAAGCTGTGACTATACGAATTCCGTGGTTCGCTTCTTCGACACGCCCAGCGGCACGTGGTGCCCGTGGATCGATATCGACGGCTTCGCTGAGAACGGTGGCTGCTTCTTCTGGGACTTCGACCGCAATGAGGATGTCACCGCATTTTACAGCGCGTCGGATGAGTCGTTGCAGTTCGGTTTCGATCTTCTGGACATCAGCCAGCCCGGCGACTTCTGTAACGGCAAGCACAGAGATACCGATCACATTATCGACAACGTTTCGATCGGCTACTTCGACGGCAGCGCGACCGCTTTCTACGCGCGCAGCATAGACATGCTACAGGACATGTTTTTCAGCGATCTATGCGCTTTCAACTCCTTCTTCGCAGCCTACGACCAGGACACGCTCAACTACTACTCCGGGGAGGCCCACCCCTACCCCACATACCAGCAGTTTGCCGTAGAGGTGATAGACAAAGACTACGTGCAGACGGTGACGCTCTTGGGAACGATTGACGAGGGAGCCACCTGGATGAATGTCGCCATGACGCAGTCCGAGCCGCTGGACCCTGAAGAACCCGAGCTCGGCGGCCAGTATTACGCCACTCTCTGCCCGAGCACCTTCGGGCTGGCCGAGTGGGATACCGGCACCGAAGTTTGGTATTACGTCAGGTGCACCGACCAGTCGAGCAACGAAGCCTATTTCCCGGCGGAGGCCGACCCGGGCCATGCCGACCACACCGGGCTGAGCGCGGACTATTTCGAGTTCTCGATTCTCCCCATGTACCCCGAGAGCTTCTCGGAATCGAAGATACTGTTGGTCGACGGTTTTACGCGGACGGCCTTCGACTACGCCGAGTGCTTCGCGACGGCCGAGAACAGGGTGCCGCTGAAAGACATATACGCCCGCACCCTTGCCGACGCCGGATACTGCTTCGACCGTTACGACATCTCCGGGGCCGGGGCCAACGAGCACATACACTATCTCTGCACCTGGAACACCGATTACGACGCCGTGATCTGGGTCACGGGCCCGTATAATTCCAATTACCTCTTCGACAAGGAAGCCATGGTTGAGATGCGCAACTACCTGGCGGCCGGGGGTAAAATCGTGATATGCGGGGACAGAGCGGCCTACCACGTCGCGCCAGAGTCGGAAGGTGGCGGGGGCTATGACTCCCTGGGCGGGGAGTTCATGAGCGGCATCATGGGCTGCGATTACTTGAGCGAGATGGACTCGCCGTTCGTAAAACCGTACGTATACTGCAAGGGTGTGCCGACTATCAACGTGTTCTCGACACCCACTCCGCTCGGGCTGGACACAATGGCAATTTACCGCGACTGCCCGTATCTTAAAGACATGAGCTGGGTGAAGACAGAGACTTCCCCGCCGGGAGGATACGTTGCCCAGGCCCTTCTGTCGGTCATCAATCCCGACGTCGCCGACGCCGACATGGCCATATACTCGGAGTACCAGAGCAGTGGCCAGAGTGTCTTCATAGACTTCGATCTCTCCGCGAGCGTGAATCACCAATACGGGTACTGCGACGGCCACGCGCCGTCCGGATACGAGGACTTCGATAGAGGGCGTTATGAAGGGCGGGTCGATTTGCTGCTCACGGTGCTCGAGGATATCTTCGGACTGGCATCGGGCGGGAGCGGAACGGGCGGGACGAGTGATATCCCGGCGGGAAGCACCTTCCGCTGGGCACTACACCAGAGCGCTCCCAATCCCGCGGCAGGAGCCTGCGAGGTGCGGTATGAAGTAGCGCGGACGGGCGCGGTGAGCATAAGGGTTTATAACACGCTGGGCCAGCATGTGACCACCCTCGTCGACGGGCCTGTAGAGCCGGGACGCTATACCGCAAGATGGGACGGCAGGAATTGCGCGGGCGAAAGCGTGTCCAGCGGGGTCTACTTCTATAAGATGACGGCGCCCGAGTATACTGCCACCAAGAAAATGCTGCTGGTGAGATAGGCAGCTCGCCAAGGGGCCCTCCCGGTAGCTCGACGCGACATGCGGCGTGCGGCTCGGCTCAGGTGAACGCTGCGACGACAGGCCTCCTCGGCAAGGTCCTGCGGCAGAGCCCTGTGGCACAGCCCTGCGGTACCGTTGTGCATTCCGAGATCTGACCCCGATGGGTTGTGCATTCCGAGACCTGACCCCAAAAGAAAAATCCCCGTCATGGCCGTGTGCCCAGGTTATTCCAAATCCCGGATAAATCCAGGTGGGTGCCGTCACATAGACCTCATGCTCCCGGGCAAGCCGGGCATTCAATCAGCCTAAGAATTTCAGCTCCCTTTAAAGTGCTGTTGGCTCAGAATAAGCTGGAGCAGCCTCGTGCACCGACAGGGATTTTTGCCTATCTATGCTATTCGGTTTTGGATTTCAGATGTCAACATCACCATCTGACATCATTATACCAAGCGCCCGAAGCGAGTGTCAAGAAGGTGGAGATTTTAGTTCAGCGCGCGAAGCATTTTGCAAAATGAAATGTCAAGTACAAACTCGCGGCGGGCATTAACAGGACTTCTTCGCGGCGGGGACGCGACCGTGACTCCTGACCTAATCCCCAGGTTTATGTCGAAGGCTCTCCAGGAGTATGAAATAGAAACCAAGAGCGAGGGCAACTGCGATACAGAAATCGAGGATAGCGCGCCATGGCTCGGGCAGATAGCGGACCACTATGATCAGGGCCACCATGGCCAGGGTTATGGAGACTATTCTCACCTGTGTCGGCCTGCCCGACCCGAAGAACCCCATGCAGTAGAACGGCGCGAAGATGACTTTTGCAGGTGTCGGGTCGGCCCGTATATCTCTTGCCCTGGTCGCGATTCTCGGGGCAAGCTTGAGTAGAAAAGCTCTATAAGATTTGACGTAGACCAGGATCAGGGTGCCGAGCACAAGCACTACCCAGTGATACCACACTAGTTCATACGTGCTGATATAACGTGCGCGGATGGCGAGCCTGAATACGGCGTACCCGATTACCGCGAGTATGCCGCCCACGCCCCAGAAGGAGCCGATTGTTCCCATGCTTTACATTATAGGCCCCCCGACTCACGAGTCTCCACATGTTTCATCCGAAAGCTGATACGCTGGCCTGGTCTTACGTAGACCATAGTATTATACGATATTGGTATATATATGTGCATATCGTAAATTCCCCGTTGACGATTCGTTTACTATGAGTTAGAATATATACGATAATAGTATATACGTCTACCAAACGTATAAGCAAATAGTCCAGGAGACGCCGTCATGGCACGCAGCAATACAAACCGCCGGGGGGATAAGAAGGCCGACATCGTCGCTGCGGCGTCGCGACTTTTCAACCGGTTCGGATTCAAGAGGGTTACGGTCGAAGAGATATGCCGGAAGGCGGAGACGAGCAAGATGACCTTCTACAAGCACTTCGCCAACAAGCTCGACGTCTTCAAGTTCATATGGAACGATCTCATAGACCGGGCCTACAGCAAGGTCGATGAAATCGACGCCATGCCGGTGCCGTTCGCCGAGAAGCTAAACCTCATACTTAAATACAAGATGTCGCTCATGTCTCAGATGTCGCCCGATCTAATCGAGGAGCTCCTCGGCAGCGACGCCGAGATCCTCTCCTTCATGAACGAGATCAGGGAGCGCAGCTTCCACCTCTTCCTCGAATTCGCCGAGAGGGCCCAGAAGCGCGGCGACATGCGGGACGTGCGACCGGAGCTCTTCATGGCCGCCCTGGACAAGATGGGCGAGCTCGCTCACAACAAGGAACTCCGGGACTCCTATACCGACAACGTGGATTTCGCGCGCGACCTGAACGGCCTTTTCTTCTATGGCCTGCTCCCCCGCGAGCAGGGCGGAGACAAGATATGACGGGCTTATATAAAAGGCGCCGGAAAGCGCGGCGGGAAATGCGTATAGTGTTGCCGGCATTCCTTGCGACGTTGATTCTCGCCAGCCTCGGGCTCGCTTACGATCAGGCGTCCGCTTTAACCTATGAACTCAGGGGCCAGGCCTCGACGTGGCTGAACCATGTCGAGAATCAGGCCGAGTGGGGCATCGGCACAGGCGCAAGCTACATACCTCAGCTCACGCTCTACCAGCAGACAAGCGACAACACCTTTTTCGATCTTGAGGCTTCGCTGGACGCCCTCGCCTCCCGGGTAAGCAAAATCGACGACGACACCGCTTACGTTGACCTATACCGTTTGAAATTGCGCTTCGCGAGCGCGAGCAGCGAGACTCGCGCGGGGCTCCAACAAATCAACTTCGGGCCCGCCTATCTTCTCAGAGCCCTCCGCTGGTTCGACGTTCTGGACCCGCGAGACCCTCAGGGCCTTACCGACGGAGTCTATGCCGCGACATTCAAATACGTAAGCCCGGAGAACTCCACCATCTGGCTCTGGCTTCTCTACGGCAACGACGAACCCAAGGGCTACGAGATGTGGCCCTCGGTTACAGACCGGGTGGAGTACGGCGGGCGCGCGCAGTTCCCGCTCCTCACCGGTGAGGCCGCCATTACCTATCACCACCGCGTCGTCGACGGCCCCGCCCCTTACGTAGCCGACTTCCCCGAATACAGGCTGGGGCTGGACGGCAGGTGGGACGTCGTGGTGGGTGCATGGTTCGAGACTTCGCTGACATACAAGAATTCAGACTTCATTCCTTACAACTACAAGTGGCTCAATATGACCACGCTCGGGGTCGACTACACCTTCGGACTCGGGAACGGCCTTCATACCCTGCTTGAGCATATGGCCATGAACTCGTCCGAGCAGGCCTTCGAGTCGGGCGAGACATCCAACACGAGCGGGCTCTCGCTGTCTTACCCGGCCGGGTACGTCGACAGGCTGTCGGCCATATCATTCTACTCCTGGGACAACCAGGACTTTTCGCAGTACGCGGCCTGGGACCATTACTGGACATACCTGTCTCTCAACGTGAGCCTGTTCTACTATCCGGAAAACCGCCCCGAGGAGCCCGGTGGGGTCTACAATCCCCTCATACTGCGCGGAGGCTACGGCGGGCAGGCAATGCTGATATTCAACCACTAGGGCGCGCGGCGGACCTTTCGCCCCGGACGCCGGCCGAATATGGAATAGGAAGGCAAAAGACGATTAGAATTCGCGGAGGACGCGCGATGCAAAACGGAGCGCTGATCAAGACCAATGACCTGGTCAAGCGGTACCCGGTAGGGGGAGGCAGTTTCACGGCCCTCGCCGACGTCAACCTAAGTGTAGACAGGGGCGAGTTCGTGGGGCTCGTGGGCCCCAGCGGCTCGGGAAAGACCACGCTGCTCAACCTCGTGGGCGCGCTCGACTTCCCCACCGACGGCAAGGCCATCGTTCTGGGGCAGGACACATCGCAGCTCAGCCACAGGGAAGCCGCCCGGTTGAGAAGCGAGCACCTGGGTTTCATTTTCCAGACTTATAACCTCCTCCCGGTCTACACGGTTTACGAGAACGTCGAGTTCCCGCTGCTTCTTCTGGATATCGACGGAGCCCGCCGCAGAGAGATGGTGATGGAGGCACTGGAGTGGGTAGGGCTCACAGACAAAGCGAAGTCTAAGCCGTCGCAGCTCTCGGGCGGAGAGAGCCAGCGCGTTGCCGTGGCGAGGGCCATGGTCAAGAAACCCGAGATAGTCCTGGCCGACGAGCCCACGGCCAACCTCGACGCGGCCAACTCGCACAATATTCTCCGCACCATGGCCGCCCTCAACACCGACCTCAAGACCACGTTCGTGTTCGCGACGCATGACTCCAAGGTCATAAGGTACCTGCGCCGCAAGATAACCCTGATGGACGGCCGCGTCGTCGAGGACGTCGAGCAAACGCCGGAGCCGGAAGAATGAGATTCGGACTGCTAGCGAAACTCGCACTGAGGAACATCCTGGGCGCCGGCCTCAGAACATGGCTTAACGTGTTCGTGCTCTCGGCCGCCTTCGTCATGATCATCTGGGCGCAGGGCATAGTGGGCGGCATGAGCAGGGCCATGGTCGACGCCAAGATCGACTTCGAAGCGGGCGGCGGCCAGTACTGGCAGGCTACCTACGACCCTTACGACCCTCTTACATTCGAAGAGAGCCACTCCCCCATTCCCCAAGCGCTCAACCGGCTCATATCGCGGAGGGAGGCCACGCCCATACTCATAACCACCGGCGCCATATATCCCCGCGGCCAGGCGCAGGCCGTCGTGCTCTATGGAATGGAACCCGGCCAGACCATTCTCAATATTCCGACGCAGGAGATGGTAAACTACGACGCGGACGTGGTGTCGGCCATGATCGGCGCACAGACCGCCAGGGAAACCGGCCTGCGTGTCGGCGATTACGTGACCGTCAGGTGGCGCGACGTCAACGGCACCTTCGATGCAGGCGAGGTTCGCATAGAGCATGTCGTCAGTCTCTCGGTGCCGGGGATGGACCGGGGGCAGATGTGGCTTCCAATCGAAGACCTGCAGCAAATGCTCCAGGTCTCCGGCCAGGCGAGCCTGGTGGTGCTGGCGCAGGGCGCCGAGCCCGTTGAGGCGGGCAGCGCCACCTGGATATGGCACGACCTCGACTATCTCTTAAAGGACATAGAGGACCTGGTGGAGATGAAGTCGTCGAGCTCGCATATCATATACAGCATTATGCTGCTCATGGGCCTGCTGGCGATATTCGATACGCAGGTGCTGGCGATATGGCGCAGGCGCAAGGAGATAGGCACGCTGATCGCTCTCGGCCTCGACCGGGCCAGGGTAATCTGGCTCTTCACACTCGAGGGCGCCATGCACGGCGTGCTCGCGCTCGTAGTCGGCGCCGCATACGGCATCCCCATTCTCGCCCTTTCCAAAGCCAGGGGATTCGCCGTGCCCGAGATGATGAGCGACATGGGAATGCCCGTGCCGCAGGTGCTCTACCCGGTTTACGGAGCCCGCCTCGTTCTGGGCACCACGCTACTGGTACTCATCAGCGTGACTATCGTAAGCGGCCTGCCTGCTTCGCGCATAGCCAAGCTCAACCCGACGCATGCTCTCAGGGGGAAACGCCGATGATCAGGTTCCTGATGAAAGGCCTCCTCAGAGACCGGCACCGGAGCACGTTTCCCATCATCGTGGTGACACTGGGGGTCGCGCTCGCGGTGCTCGCGTACTGCTTCATGTACGGCGTCATCGATGAGGCAGTACGGAGCAACGCCAAGATAGACACGGGCCATGTAAAAGTCATGACGCGCGGATACCGTGCGATATCCAGCCAGATACCAAATGACCTCGCTGTGAGAAACCTCTCCGCAGTCCTGGAAGAGCTCAAGCGCGACTACCCGGCCATGGAGTGGACGGCCCGCATCAAGTACGGTGGCCTCCTGGACATACCCGACGAGCAGGGCGAAACGCGTTCGCAGGGCCCCGTAATGGGAATGGCCATCGACATCCTCGGCGCGGGGTCGCGCGAGCCAGAGAGGCTCGGACTCGCGGGCGCGATTCACCGGGGCCGGATGCCCGCGGCCCCGGGCGAGATACTTGTGAGCGACGACTTCGCGGCGACGCTCGAGGTCGGACCCGGGGAGACGGCCACATTCATAGGATCGACGGCTTACGGGGCGCTTGCGGCGCAGAACTTCGTTATAGCCGGCACCATTCGTTTCGGCATCGGGCCACTCGATCGCAATACCATGATAGCCGATATCGCCGACATACAGTACGCCCTGGACATGGAAGGTGCCGCGTCCGAGATCCTGGGCTTCTTCCCCAACATGGTTTACAGCAGGCATGCGGCCGACACTCTCGCGGCCGCCTTCAACGGGAGCCGCCCGGACGACGGAGACGACTTCACTCCGGTCATGGTAACGCTGCGCCAGCAGAACGGCCTCGGCGAATACCTGGACATCGTCGGCTTCCGCGCTTCGCTCATGCTGCTCGTGTTCTTCGCGGTCATGTCCATCGTGCTGTGGAATGCCGGCCTCATGTCGGGCATAAGGCGGTACGGGGAAATAGGAGTCCGGCTCGCAATAGGCGAATCCAAGGACAGGGTGTACTTCGCAATGCTGTCCGAGTCGCTTCTCATAGGCTTCGTGGGCTCGGCCCTCGGCACGGCCGTCGGCCTCGGTGTTTCCTATTACCTGCAGGAAGCGGGGCTTGATGTGACCAGCATGACCAAGAGCTCGGGAGTGCTCATGGCCAACGTTATCCGGGCCAAGATTACGCCCGAGGCTTACTATATCGGTTTCATCCCGGGGCTCCTTGCAACCCTTGTGGGAACGGCGATATCCGGAATCGGCATATTCAAACGCCGGACCGCCCAGCTGTTTAAAGAGCTCGAAGCCTGATGCAGAAAACAGGAGCAAATGGTATGATTGATGACATGAGACGACTTCCGGTTGCAGCTGCGATAGCGCCCGGGAAGCATTATGTCCGGGCCGCCCTGCTCTCATCTATACTGATTGCGCTCGCGGCGGCGTTAGCGGTATTCGGGATTCCGGGCGCGGGGCCCGCCTCGGCGGAGACCGCTCCGGGCGAGACCACCGTGGCCGAGACCTCTCCGGGCGAGACCGCGGTAGGCGGGAATACCCCCACGGGCGAGGAGGTGCTCGAGCGGATCGACGGCAACATGTACTTCGACCAGGCCGAGATAGAATCCGACATGGTTGTACACGGGCGCAGCGGCACGCGCACGATAGAGTCCCGGGTTTACAGAAAGGGCGTGGACAACGCCCTCGTTCTCTACCTCGCGCCGCCGCGCGAGAAGGGCAAGAAAATGCTCCGGCTCGGGGACAAGATATGGAACTACATCCCCGAGCCCACCGACCGTATCATCGCCATATCCGGCCACCTCCTCAGGCAGTCGGTCATGGGCTCCGACCTTTCGTATGAAGATATAACCGAGAACCACAGACTGCTGGAAAAGTACGAAGCCGCCGTGGTCGGCAGCGAGGAGCTGGACGGCAGGGATTGCTGGGTGGTGGAACTCAACTCGACAGCTAAGGACGTGGCCTATTACTCGCGCAAGGTCTGGGTCGACAAGGAGCGCTGGCTTCCCCTGAGGGAAGAGCGCTTCGCCAGGAGTGGAAAGCTCCTCAAGACCACCACCATAACCGAGGTGTTCAGGCTTGGCGACGGCTGGTACCCCAGGCATATGATCTTCAAGGACGAGCTCGCCGAGGGCGGGGGAACCGAGTACATCGTCAAGAGCATAGACCCGGACGTGGAGATCCCGGATCACATACTGACCAAGGCGGCATTGCGCAAATAGAGGAGCCAGGATGGGTAGTCCCCTGTTCCACCTCTCTGACAGGCGCGCGCTCCGCGAAGCCCTGTCCGGCGGAAAGGCCGCCAGCCTTGCCCGGATTGCCCGAAGGGGATTCAGGGTGCCGCCCGGTTTCGTCATCCCCACCGGTGTGCTCGCAGAAGTCCTCGCAAATCACGGCATCGGCGCCCCGATGGACACGCGGGAGGCCGGCCGGATCCGTAAGGCGCTTCTTGAAGTCGAGTTTCCGGCCCGCATCGAGGGCGAGATAAGGAGAGTCTTCCGCGCGCTGGGCGGCCCCGTCGCCATAAGGTCATCCATGGTCGGCGAGGATTCCACTTATGCCTCTTTCTCGGGCCAGCTCGAGACCTTCCTGAATGTCACAGACGAGGAATCCCTCATGCAGGCCATACGCAAGTGCTACATGTCGGCCTTCAGCGACCGCCTGATCGAATACCTTCACGGCCACGTTGGGCGCGCGTCGCCCGGGCCTATTCACGACACGGGTATGGCGGTGCTCGTCCAGACTATGCTTAACCCTCGCGCCGCCGGCATCGCCTTCAGCGCCGACCCCGACACCGGCCGCTTCCGCATCATAATCGAGGCGGTGCGCGGGCTCGGCGATTCCGCCGCAAGCGGCCTCGGGAACCCCGACCGCTACGTGATCGAGCATGGCGGCGAAGTTATCGAGAAAACCTGCTCCGACCCCGAGCGGCCCGTGCTCGACGGCGACAGCCTCAAGCAGCTCGCCGACACGGTGGTGGCCGTGAGTCGCGAAATGGCGCTGGCGCAGGACATAGAGTGGGCGCTGGACGGTGACGGTTTCGCGATACTCCAGACGCGCCCGATAACGTCGCTCTACGGCAAGAATGTTTACTCGCGGAAGCTCGCGCGCGACATGGCGCCCGGCCCGATCAAGCCGCTTTACTTTTCGACTAATATAGTCGACATGACCACCAACGTTTTCGGCCCGGTATTCAACACCGTGCTGGGGCGACGGGATATAAACTACACCGACCTCGTGAAGCTGATACGCTCGCGCGTCTTCGCCAACGCCACGCTCTTCGCGAAGCTGCTCGGCGAAATGGGGATGCCCGTCAACCTCTTCGAGATGATAGCGAGGGACGAGGCCGCGGTGCACAAGCGCCCCAGGATGTCCCCGCAACTCATGCGACGGCTCCTGGGACTCCTGTCCTTCGTCTTTAAGAACGCCTTCGTTGCGGCGCGGGCACGGTCCTTCGTGGCGAGGCACGAGGCGAGGCTTGAGCGCTACCGGTCGGCCGACTGGTCCGGGGTTGCTCCTCATGACCTTCTAGATGAGATCTCCTCCCTACGGCGCAGCCACGGGGAGACGCAATGGTACATGTGGATCACCGCCATAAACATGTTCGTGCGCAACAAGATGCTCTCGAGCCTGGTTCGCAAGCGCGCTCCGGGCGTTGACCCCGGCAAGCTGCTCGCCGGATACACCGGTCTCAAGTCGCTCGAGCCCCATGACGAGATGCGCAACATCGCCGACCATATAGCCGCAGGCATCCCCGAAGCTCTGGACCTCTTGAAGACGGGAGAGCCCGAGAACATAGTCGCCCGCCTGGAGCAAACCGACGCCGGGCGCGCCGTTCTAGACCGCTTCGATGCCTTCATGGAGCGCTACGGCTACCTCAGCACAAGCGCCACCGACTTCACCTTGCCGCCCTGGATAGAGAACCCGCGTTTCATATGGAGGAGCATAGCGGCCATGGCCGGCGGTGCCGCTGAAGATGCCGCGCGCAGGGACGTTGCGGCCGAACGCATGGAGGCCAGGCGGGCCGTCGAGCGGAATCTGGGACCCGTGCGGCGCGTCATGTTCTCGAGGCTGCTCGACTCTACCATCACATACCTCAATCTCCGCGAACGCATAAGCTTCCTCATGTCGGAGGACGCTTACCAGATGCGGAGGCTCTACCTGGAGCTGGGATCGTCCCTCAGGCAGGACGGCCGGCTCGCAGGCCACACGGACCTCTTCTTCCTCAACTTCGACGAACTTCTCGACCTCGCCGAAGGCAGGTTGGCTCCCGGCGATGCGAAGAGGACAATCGCCGCGCGGCGCTCTGAGCTGGAGGCGGACGCGGAGGCGGACGTACCCGACATCATCTGCGGCGAGGAGGGCGCCCTCCGCGAACGCCCCCTCCCCGAGAACCTAGAATACCTCCGCGGCATCCCCGGCAGCGCGGGAAGGGTGCGCGGCCGCGCCAGGGTGGTAAGGGACCCATCAAGCATACAGGGAAAACTCACCCGGGAGGATATCCTCATCGTGCCCTTCATGGACATCGGTTGGACTCCTCTGTTCGCGAACATAGGCGGAATAGTCGCCGAAACGGGCGGCCAGCTCTCTCACAGCGCCATAGTGGCGAGGGAGTACGGCCTCCCGGCGGTGGTCAGCGTCGAGAGGGCCACGCGCATCATAAACGACGGTGACTGGATAACGATAGACGGCAGTACCGGCAGGGTTTACCCTGGCTACGTGGATGAAGGAGGAGGTTAATGTCATGAATCCCCTAGTCGCCGCAGTTGTCGCCGTGGGAGCTTACCTTATCGGCAGCATTTCATTCGCCAGAGTGGTCTCCGCCATCTTCGCGCCGGGCAAACCCGTCCCCGAAGAGACCGTGCTGCGCATCGACGGAAGCGACAAGACCATGACCATGAAGTCGGTGAGCGCCACGTCGGTATCGGCCAATGTGGGCCCCCGCTACGGCTTCCTGACATTCATATGCGACGTGCTCAAGGTGTTCATCCCCACGTTTCTCCTCAAGCACTACATGCCGGGAGAACCCTACTACCTCATTGCGGCGACAACGGGAGTTGTAGGACACATCTGGCCGGTGTATCACGGGTTCAAGGGCGGCCGCGGCGTCGCATCCATTTACGGGGGCGTGTTTGCGATTGACTGGATAGGCGTGTTTATCGCGGCCTTCGGCGGGATGATATTCGGGTTCGCGGTGCTGCGCGACATCTATTTCACCTACATGGCCGGCCTGTGGCTGCTCGTTCCCTGGCTCTGGTGGCGCACGCGCGACCCCTACGTCTTGGCCTATGTGGTGATCATCAACATACTCTTCGCCGTGTCCTCCATCCCGGAGGCCAAAGCGTGGTTCGAGCTGAAGAAGGACCCCGTGTGGAACGACCCCACCGAGGCCTGGAAGATATCCGCCATGGGGCGCGGCATAATCAAAATGGGCATAAGGCTCGGGCTTATAAAGAAGAAACCCGGGCCGGGTGGCGCAGCTCACGGCGGGGGGGGCGGCTTGAGTTGAACCTCAGACTCTTCATAAGAGGCGCGGCCATGATAGTGATTCTGGCGGCGCTCCTGCTCGTGCTGGGGGGCCGGGCCGACTACTGGCAGGCCTGGGTTTTCGGCCTGGTGAATCTCGCCCTTATAACCGCGGTGGCGGTGCTGCTAGCGGGCGTGGCCGATACCATAAGGGCGCGCATGAAACCCGCCGCCGACGCCAAAGCCTGGGACAAGGTCTTAATGGCGTTCTTCTTCCCGCTTGCCGGCATCGTGATTGCGCTCGGCGCTCTTGACGGCGGGCGATTCGGCTGGACATCTCCTCTGCCGCTCTGGGTTTACCCGCCGGCTTACGTCGTCTACGTCTTCTCCGCCCACCTTCATCTCTGGGCCATCAGGGCGAATGAACACTACACTAGCACGGTTGCAATCCGCCCCGGGAGCGGGCACGCGGTCATCGATTCAGGGCCCTACCGTTACGTTAGGCATCCGGGCTACACCGGCATTATCCTGATGGAAGCCTCAATATCAATAGTGCTGGGCTCGCTGTGGGCCCTTGTGCCCGCCGGACTGGTGGGGTTGCTGCTGGTGATAAGGACCCGGCTCGAGGACGCGGCCCTCCGGCGCGAGCTCCCCGGCTATGAGGCGTATGCTGAAAGGGTGAGGTACAAGCTGCTGCCGGGAGTGTATTAGCCCGTCCGTGGAACGCTTCCCAGGTCTGCGTCCGCGATGCCAATCGTCTGGCATTGCCTGACCCAGTCCTCCGGGCTGATCTCGCCCATTGCAAGTCTGGGGAGGACTCCGAACGGCTGGATCTCCTCGTCGTCCTTATGCATCATGAACCCCAGCGACGGGCGATCGTTGAGCTCATAGCCGCGGCTCGCCAGGTGCACCGCAAGTGACGCGCCGAGAGACATTGTCACGATCTGCTGGAAGGCCTCTCCCGGCGGTAGCCGGCCGATAAACTGCTGGTAACTCGCCGCGAGCGGTCTCAGGTCCTTGACTACATCCGGAAGTGACGCGGGCGTCATGCCTTCGAGCCATCCTCCGCGCTCTGCTATAAGGTTGGTCCACTGCTCTATATAAACCGCGGAAGCGACGTCATCCCAGGTTATGGGGACGAGCCGGCGCTCGGCATATTTCTTCATGAAACCGTCTACGAGCTCGCGCGCGGCGGCGTCCGCGTCGCCGATGAGGGAGATGGCCGGTGACGTGTCTGCCCCCGTGGCCGCGGCGGGCAGCTCCCTGATGGCCTCGAGTCTCCCGGCGAGCGGCGGGTGGGTAATGTAGGGGTTATTGAGGGCTGCCGCTTCCTGCTCTTCCATAGCCCTTGCCGCGAACTCCTCGACCTTGGGGTCCTCTAGGAACTTCGAGAACCCCTCGAGCAAGGGCGCGTGGTAGCCCGAGCCCATGACGGGCATGTACTCGTTCTGCCAGTAAATCGCATATGCAGGCGCGAACTTGTGTATCTTCTCGAGGCCCTCGGCGAGCGGGCGCGACCCGGCAACGCGCGCGGCGAGCTCGTCTGCCGCGTACTCCTGCTGGCGGGATATGCCATGCGTGACGCGAAGATACATCTTGCCGTAGAGCGAGAAGGGTATCTGCAGCAGCGAGCGGTTGCGCGCCAGGCCCTGCACCGTCCTCGATATGGCGCTCCTCGTCTGGTAAATCACCGGGCCGAGCTTGGTGTCGCCGCCGTGGAAATGACCGAACTCATGCGCGAGCACGGCGCGAAGCTGGGACACGCTGAGAAGGTTGAGCAGGGGAAGCCCGAGCCCCATCACTCTCCTCCCGCCCCAGCTCAGCCTGCCGCCGCGCTGCATGACCCATGCGTTCAGGTCGGGAATAAGGAAGACGTCCGCCGGCATCTTCTGTCCGACGGCCCCGGCGATAGACCGGAGTTCCTTAAATAGCCTGGGATGCTTGTCCTCCGCAAGTCGCACACCCGGCTCCACGAACTTGTCGCGCCGCGGTATGATCCCGGCGATGATAATGATCGTGCCGACTCCGGCGAAGAATAGATAGCGGAAGTAGAGTCTGTTACCGTACCTGATCTGCGCGTACGCCCCGAGCCAGAGCGCGGCGAGTATGGCTACAGCGAGGCCATAAAAACCTAACATCAGCGCGAAGGCGCCTATCGCCCTCCATACCAGTCCGCGTGGTTTTTTTCGAGGCATGCGCCCCCTCCCGGCATTCTGCGGTTACCCTTACAGTCTAACCTCTTTACGCCGCCGCGCTCAAGGGGAGATGTGACACGGCTGAGGTTAGACCGCCGAAGCATGCAGAAATATAAAGGCGGCAGGTGCCCGGTCAGACACCTGCCGCCCTGTGCAGAACTGACTAGCTAGTTAGTCCTACTACCTGTAAAGCGACTTGATAGTGCCCCAGGTCGACTGTTCCGCCGCGCTGGCGCACTGGTAAATCGTCATGGTGATGTCAGCCACCGTACCCCACTCGCCTGTAAGGCCAGTGTCCTCGTCGCAGTCGCTTTCGAGGAACGCCGGGTAGTCCGAGGGCTGCGCACCATTACCCACACTCGCCCCATTGGCCACTACCAGAATGCACTTGCAATAACCGTCGAAGAAACCCTCCATCTGTGCATTGGTTGTGTAGCTGATGGGAATGTTGTTGAAGAAGATGAATGTGGTGTTATGGATATAGATTGTGAAGTAACCGGTGTACTCAGCGTCCCCGGTTCCCCATGGGCCTGTGCCGGTAAGCCAGAAGTACCCGCCCTGATAAGTCGACTGATACTCTACCTGGCCCGTACCGTTGGCATCGCGATTGTCGGCAATCAAGACAGGCGCCTCAGCCAGCGATGGACACCAGATCCTCCACTCGTTTACGGCGCCCGTGACATCGTACGACATCGAGTGCACCGTGTTGCCGATCTGCCCCTGGCCGCCACCATACCATGATTCGCTGAACCTGCCGTTGGCCATGTCGCCGTCCAGGGACTTGTACGTCCCGTCGAGCGGCGTGCCGGCCAGCACCGGCATTGCCACAAGAAGTGCTAATACAACAGCCGGAGCGATAACTACTTTCATTATTTCACCCCCTTCGACCAGTTAGTGTAAACTGTCTTTAGCGATACAAGCTCTTGATGGCACCCCAGCTTGATTCCTCGCTCGCTGTCGGTTCGCAACCCTGGATGATCATAGTGATCGCCCAGACATTGCCCCATTCGCCGATGTAACCTCCAGCGGCATCCAGACAACTGCCAGAGGTCCCGTCCTTGAGGACCGGATAGTCAGCCGGCGGCACACCAGCCATGCCTACGAGGACCGCGTTGGCGATCGTCAGCTGCATGCACGTCTCCTGATAACCGTGGAAACGCCCGGTCATCTGCGCGTTCGTGTTGTAGGCGACTACCTCGCCCCCGGCAATCTGCATAGTGGTCGTATGCACGTAGTGCTCGAGGTCCCCCGAGTAGTACGCATCGCCGCTGCTCCACGCACCGGTGCCCGAAAGCCAGAACTCCCCGTTCGCGTAGACAGTGCGATAAACCCTGTGCCCGTTGCCGTATTCGTCCACCGTGTCCTCGATGAGTTCAGGCGGATACGCCATCACGGGACAGAGCACCTTCCACTGCAGACCCAGGTCGTAACCGTCCCAGGACTCAGCGTGCACGGTATTGTCCACCTGGCCCTGGCCGCCGCCGATATAAGCCTCGCTAAACCTTCCCTCGTCGATATCACCAGGTGACTGGTAAATATCGTTGATCGGAGCGTCGGCGTAGACCGCTACTGCCATTACAAAAACAACCAAGAAATACAGAATCGCAGCTCTTTTCAAGCTCTTCACCTCCTTCGCCTACACTCCCGGCAAGTGCAGAGACAATCATGCAACCAATTCTCCCGCTTTCTCACGAGCCGAGGCCCAGGGGTGAATATGGCGAACACACCTTAGCCAATGCATTATAGCATATGCCGACGCCCCGGTCAATGCATACTTAAAACCTAGGCACTTTTATTCGCATAAAGGTAAGCGCAGAGATAGAGTATAGGGGGCAGGGGTAAGTTGTTGTCTATGAAGGCTTACGTCGGCAGCATCACCTCAGCAACATCACCTTCCTGGTGAGCGTTGTGCCGTCGAAGTCGAAGCGGAAGAAGTATACTCCCGGCGGCAGGGCCTTGCCCTCGCCGTCCCGGCCGTACCAGAAGAACTCGGTCCTCTTTTCGGCTTCCGTTCGTTTACTCAAGACGCTGCGCCCGTTGACGTCGAATACGCTCACGTCCACCGCGGCAGCCACGGGTAGGTTAAGCACAACCCGCGTCTTTTCCGTAAACGGGTTGGGAAACACCTGCACCGGGCTCGCCTGTGCAGGACCCTGCGGAACGTGCGCGCTCGCATCTATGACGGCATCGATGTCCCTGGGGTCGATCCTCGCATATATGTCGGAGCGGTCGGTTTCGAAACTGCCGTGCTCCATGAAGTGGAGGTTGTAATAGGGAAGTGAAATGCTCGTCCCGTTCTGCGGATTCACTATATCCATGAATCCCATATTGATGTCCTCACCGCAGATAAGGCACGGATAAGACCCCACGGTGTAGTTGTGAACCACATAAGTGGTATCAGGCGTCTCGCCCTCCGGGAGTCCGGCGATGATATCGTGCATGATGCCGGCCAGTTGCGGCCCGTCGGGCACGCCGTTTCCGTCGGAGTCGTAGAGGCCGGAATCGAGACCGAAGTGGGATTCCTCCACGTCCTTGAGGCCGTCTCCGTCTCCGTCATCCTCGACCTCGAGCCAGTGCATCTGGCCGTCGCCCCTCAAGGCCGTGTTTAGGAGCACCGGGAGAATGCGGCCGTCGTTTGTCGTGCCGTTGAACACCGCCGACCCGTGGGTGAGGCAGTGAACGCTCACATAGGGAAGCATGAGCGAGAGGCCCTCGCTGGTATTGTTAACCACGACGTAGCCCATGTTGAACCACTGGCCGCAGATCTCGCATTGTTCCTTGCCGCGAGCGAACCATTCCTCTATATAGGGCTCGGTATCCGAAGGCGTCCGGGAGACCTGGCTGAGGGCCTCCACCAGGCCTTCGAAATACTGGGGCCCGTCCTTCACCGAGTCATCGTCGCTGTCGGGGTCAGTGGGGTTGGTGCCCAGATACGCCTCTTCCTCCGGGAAAAGCCCGTCGGCGTCGGTGTCGCCTTCATAGGTAAGGTGATGGGATTCGTCGCCGGCCAGAAGCACGCGCTTTAGCGCATAGAGATCCACGCGGCCGTCGTGCACCGTTCCCATATAGGAGAGACTGCCGTGCTCGAGATAGTGAAGCCCTATGATGGGAAACTCCATCTCGAGCCCGCGCTGGGGGTTTACGATACGGATGCTGCCCATGTTGAAATCGGCTCCGCAGACATCGCATGTCTCGATACCGTACACAAACTCATACTCTTTATAAGGCTGGTCGGTCTGGGGCGTATCCGGAAGGCTCTCGATCATGGCGTGCAGGAAATGAGCGAGATAAACGCCGTCGAGGAGGCTGTCGCTCACGCTGTATGCCCCCCTCCAGGAGTAGCCGGCCAGAACCTCCTCGGCGAAGATGGCGTAGTCGCTGTCGAGATCGTCGGGAACTGCGAGCCAGTGGGGATCGTCTCCGCGGGCCGCGGCCGGCAGCAGCAACATGGCTGCGAGGCCCGCGGCGGCAGGGACGGAGGCCTGGCGCAGGAGCCGGAGTACCGGGAATGCATCGCGTTTCCTGCTCGCGGCAGAAGTCGCGTGGTGCGCCGGCGCCGGCCTTAATACCTTCGCGCACTCGCGGTATATGTCCCCGTACTCCTTGATGAGGCCGGGAGTCACCTTGCAGCCCGGGCAGGCCCAGTGGAAGAGGATGCGCTGGTCCCTCCGGCTCAGGCCGTTCTTAGAATACGGGTGGCGTATGAACTCCTCCACGCAGCATGAGGGATACCCGAATATGAATCCCTTGAGCCTGGTCTCACCCGGCGAGGACGAGAGACGCTTGCCGTCGAAACGGGAGACATAGAAATCGGCGGCTGCTTCTCGCGCCGCAAACACGGTCTCGCTCACTTTTCTTCCGAAGAGCGTGCGCCGCGTGACGGGCCTCACATGAAGGCCCATGCTCCTGATGAGGTCAGTATGCTCGGGCGAGAGGCTTCGCTCCCACCGGCTCAGGCGCTTGACGCCGCGCCTGGTGAGCATTGCAAGATAGGCCAATTCAAATGGTAGCGATGAAAGGTGACGCTCGTCCATTTCTCCCACCTCCTGCGAGAGAACATTAACCGATGATTCCTTAATCGGCCGTGGCGCCGCAGGAATACTATATCTCAGGAACCGCGATCTGTCTGCGGCCCCATTGTGCATTTTAAGACCTGACCCCGGGATTGCTACCGGAACATGGCCTTAAGCCTGCCCCAGGTCACGGGTTCTACATTGGCCGGTCCGCCACAGGCCGGTCTGACATACTCACCGCAAACGCCCCCGGGGTATCTATCCAAGACGTTGTATTTGTTTCCTCTGCATGTTGTGATGCCGACCATGCCCGAACCCCAGTTTTCTTCCACACGTATCAACCCGGGTCCCGTTCCCATTACGTGGCACACCGCCGGGATGAAGAGGTCCTGCTGCTGGCATTCGTTCCAGATCTGCACCACCTGGTCCCCCGGGTAGGCTATATCCCCGATTGTAGCGTCGCTGCAGCTCATAAATGTACAGCTACCCCAGCCAACCGGCCATACCATGGAGTACTCGAGGCCCTGCACTCCCTTGATATCGAAGAACACGGGGTATACCGTCACGTCGCATGAGTGGTCGAAATGGCGAATATCTTGGCATCTTTCCAGAGGTGGGATATCCTGGCCACACTTATGCCAGTAAGCATGCGGCCGCACATAAAGAGCCACCTTGGCATGCAGAACCTCGGTGCGTTCATTAACCCTCGTCGTACGGGTCTCGTCTCCCTTCACAGAACATGAGTTTATGATCTCCTCGCGGTCATATGCTTCATACCTCACGGCCGTGGTTAGTACCACGCTGTCACTCGCGCCGCCCGAAAGCGTTCCAGTGTCCCAGGTGACGGTCCCGGGGCCTGGGTCATAAACGCCATCGTCGGAAGCCGACACGAAAGCCAATCTATCCCCGAGGTCGTCCACTACTCTTACATTACAAACCTCCGAGGCATTCCCGTGATTGTCGAACCTGATCTTATACGTGATATAGTCCCCGACGATGGCGAATCCGTCGTCTCCAATGCCGTCATCCTTTACAAGCCCCAGGGGCGCCAACTCATCAACGCATACCATAGTGGTTCCCGCAGCACTGCCGTCTGGAGCCTCGCTACATTTTATTATGGCTGAGACCGGCAAAGGCGTGCCCGGCATTGTGACCTGCTTGACGCGAACCGTGAAATGGGCCGAGTCCGCCTCGCCAGCAACCAGTCTGCCCAAATTCCACTCCACCCGGTTCCCATAGATTTCCCGGCCATTACCGCTTGCGCTCTGGAAAATAGTATGCGGTGAAAAGAACGCCCAGAGCAGGACGTTATTCACGGCGCCCGGATTTGAGTTGCCGTACGAAATCGTGTACGTCATGTCGTCTCCGACAAAGGCGCAACCTTCGCCCACGTCGGGGGTGATATCGAGTCCGAGCGGTGCGAACTCCTCAAGGCACACCATGGTGGTGTCCCCTGCCGTGCCGTCGGGCACCTCGATGCACTCAATCAAAGCTGAGGCCCCTAGCAGGGCACCCAATGGTGCATCTTCACTGACCCGAACGGTGAAATTAGCCGACCCCATCTGGCCGATGGCCAGGTTGCCGACATCCCACCTCACGTAGTCCCCGATCCTCTGACCATGACCGCTCGCATTCCGAAAGACTGTGTGGGGAGAGTAGGATGCTGTCAGCACAACACCGCTTACGGGCCCTGGATTCGGATTCTCGTACTGAATCGTGTATGTTATGTCATTCCCAACGACGATGCATTCTCCTCCAACGCCAGAGGCGATTTCGACTGGAAGGGCCGTGTACGGCGGTAACTCTTCACACGGGTCCATCCCCCCAGCCCCGCAGACACCCGCACAGAAGGACTTCCTCATTTCATCCTCCTGATACAGGCAGTCCGCCACACTGAGGACATAATTCTCCGGGTGCTCGACAACACAGATTTGCCCGGGCTCGTCGCAGGATATCCAGCCCCATCCCGGGATGCCGACGGGACCGCCCTGGCACTCCCCCCAGACCTGGGCCATGCCGCCGCCGGACCACGTAAAGTCACCTATCTTAAAATCGCTGCAGGAAGTGAAGAGGCAGCTGCCCGACCCTGGCCATATCATCCCGTAGTTCATGCCCGTATAACCATTGAGATTGAAAAACACAGGGAAGAAATCGATGTCCCCGCATCCCTCATAGGTGGTGATTATCTCTCCGCAGTAGGAGATGACCGGGAAAGCCTTGGAGCAGGTCCTGTCCTCATGCGGTAAGACATGAACCGCGACCTTCCCATCGAAATTGTGTCCTGCCTGTGACTGCGTTGCCAATAGGACGATGAGACAGGATAGAATCAGCAGCATGGTTCTCATGCGTCCGCTCCCATGTGCATTTCAAGACCTGACCCCGGATATTATCTCAACAGCGTCACCTTGCCGGTCCGGGCCTTATCGGGCGTTATGAACCTGTAGAAGTATATGCCCGAACACACGGGATTGCCATGCGCGTCGGTACCGTCCCAGACGACCGAGTGCCGCCCGGTCTCAAACGGCCTGTCGGCGAGCTCCTTGACGCGCCGCCCCTTTATGTCATAGACGATGACGGCCACATGAGTCGTGCGGTCGAGCGCGAAGGAGAGAGCTGTCTCTTCCCTGAACGGGTTGGGGCTCACGAGCGCGACCACATCGGGCGCAGGTGTCTCCGGCACTCCGGCGCAGACAAGCGTATCGTACACCGCGCGGATCATATAGTTGCCGTAGGCGCCGTTGTCGACATAGAAGTTGCCCAGGTAATACGTCATGGTGCGGCCCGACCACGGCGAGTCATTGTCCGTATAGATCTGCGAGTTATTGTACTCGATATAGACGGCCCAGAAACTTCCCGAGTCTACGATAACGGTATCGCCTGTCGCGTCGCAGTACACCCATTCATTCACTGTCGCGGGATTTACGGTGTGCACCGGCGTAAGCGGGCTTCCAGGCGTGCCGCCCGACCCGCTGTCGTCCCAGATTCTCCACTGGAAGTGCGGGTAGTACGCGTCGCCGATCATGATGCGGAGCCCCCGGACCTGGGCCGGGTATTTGACCGGGGTGCACCTGACGGCGAAACCGGCGTCATTTGTGCTCCACCGGTACATGATGTTGTAATAACCATCGTCATAGACGCACTGGGGATGAAGCGGTTTGCCCATTATGAACATGTCGGCGAACAGGCGATTGGACGCCGGGTTGATGTTGCTTATATAGACGCCCGTGTTGGTGCCTTCATTGGTGTAAGAGCTCGGCGAAGTGGTCGGGTCGAAGGAGTCTACCGTGCCGTACGGGTACATGTCGCCCCTGTCGCCGTAGTTCCCCGTGGCCCCGCAGTCAAGATCGTAGCTGTTATCTGGCTGCTCGAGCGCGACCATGAGATGGTAGTTACTCGGGCAGCTCGTGCCGTTCTCACAGTCGTTTTCCATGTACTGGTCGTCGTCCACGTGATATATGAGCACGCCGCTCTTTATAAGGCTCTTATCGAAACCGTATGCCGAATCCCGCATCTCGACGAGGAAGTACTCCGTATGCTGCATGTCCATGCCCACCTTCCACGCATGGGGATAGTCCTCCACGCGCCAGAGGGTGATGTTGGTGCCCGAAGACATGGTCACCCTGGACGGGTTGATCCACCCCATCTGGATTTTTGACCAGCAGGACATATGCGACGGGCTCGAGGGCGTCACCACATCTCCGCCCCAGCCGCCGAAGGACATGAGCCCCCAGGCGCCGATGCCCCATCCCATGGTGCCCGTGCAGTAGCGGCCGACGTCGTAGAGGTCGGGAAGCCCGAGCGCATGGCCGTACTCGTGGCAATAGACGCCGATCTGGACATGCTGGAGCGGAGCTGTCGACTGGAGCTCGGGGACGCACATATACGTGTCGATGGTGACCCCGTCATAGACCCTGGCCGTGCCGCCCATCTGGCTGATCTTGGCCTTGTGGCTCTGGATGTCGTTGGCGTTGAGACTCGTCTCGCAGCCTTCATGCGAGTGGACGATCCACATGGACTCGACTTCACCGTCGCCGTCATTATCATATAGCGCGAAGTTACAGCCGGCGGTCTCGGCGGCGTCAACGGCCTCCTCCACGAGCTTGGCGGCATTCTTGGGATACGCTCCCCAGCCCTTCTGGTTATCGCCGTAGTAGTCGCGACCCTGGCTCGCGGTGTACCAGCCGTAAGTGTTGCCCGAAAGCGTGAGGTTGCCGTAGGATATCTCGGTATAATAGTCGTTGATGGAGCCCGTGCCCCATGGCCCGAATACCATGTTGTCGAATGACGAGGTCGAATAGGTATAACCCGAATCCGTAAAGGCTATGCATATGACAAGCGCCTTGTACGCTCCCGAATGCCCCAGGGGCGGGATCGGCCCCGGCGCGTTCACATATGGCGGGGGCGGGGCGAGAAGCTCGTCCGACAAGGGTGCCCCCTCCTTGCGGGCTTTCTCTAAGGCCTTGGGTGACAGGGGCATAGCATAAGCCTGCAGTGCGGTAAGCGCAATCAACGCGCCCAATACGAATACGGCAAGCATGGTCTTCATCGGTCCAATCCCTCCTCCCGGGTCTGGCAACGGCGTTGACCCCCCGGGCAAACGGACGTCTGGGCACAGCGAAGCCGTGGACAGGAAGGGCATGGCAGCCACCAGCGGACGGGGCGGCTAGAATACGACCACCTCGCTCCGGCTTACGGAGGCTCCCAGCCCGGCCCGAAAGCGACTTCCATGCGCCGGCGTAATAACAGCGAGGCTGTCTTGCACAAATCTGCTTAGTATGAGCTTACCATAGGTCGCTAAATACGTCAAGTCAGTGAGATCAGATGTTGTGTAACGTATTGTTCGAGGGGTCAGGTCTTGAAATGCACAATAGCCCAATTTTCTTATGGGGTGAGGTCTTTTGGAGTCAGGTCCCGGGATCCACAATGGTGACGCCGTAACCGGAGCCAGAAGTGCCTGAGAATAAGGGAAGATGCACCCTCCTGACGCCCTGCTGCCCATGGTACCATCCTGCCCATGGCGTCACCGCCAGTGGCATCATCTCCAGTGGCATCACCGCCACATGGACTCACCTGAGGTGCCTCAGGAGGTCGAATAGAGCCCTGTAGCGGGGAGCGCACCCTTCATAAGCATGTGCCGGCTGAAGGGGTCTCCCGAGGCCGACTTCCGAGTAGGTATATGAATCCACGGCGGCCACCACGGCGCCCGCCCCGAAGGCGGCCCTAGCCGCCACTATGCGCCCCGCCGGGTCGGCGGCCAGGATTTCGCCACCCGCAACCTCCAGGACCGGGGTCAGGAAGGGTGGTGCAGGGTCTCCCCCGGAACCGCCCCCTGCCGCCGGCCTTACCACAATCCCCATGCCGAAGGCCTGCAGCACTTCATTGGCCGCCGACCCATGATTCAACGCGCCGTCAAGAACGAGTAGCCGGCCGCCGGCCGCTACGAAACCTACAATGAGCTCGACTTCCCCGGCGCCAAACGACCGCCGCGGATTCACGAACACGAGATGCGACGCCTTCGGCATATTGATATCCTCAAGTTCCCCCGCCCGGGGCCGCATCCCCACACGCATGAATGACATGTAGAACTCCTCGAAGCGCTGCCACGGCGGCCTCATACCCGAGCCCATATAGTCGAAGAAGGAGGCTTTCGAGTGGGTCGTATCGACTATCACCGATTGAGATAATCGCGTGTCGCCCCGCCCACCCGCCAGAAACCCGACAAGGCTGAGCGCGAGCTCGGGGGTGCCGGGGCTGAACATACAGAAGTTGGAGAAGCAGGTGCTGTCTGTAAAGAGAAGCACTTTTCCCCGGCCGAAGCGCACCGCCGCGGCCTGCAGAAATACGCCGAACCTGTCGGCGAGGTCATAGGAGATGTTGCCGAAGAAATTGGGGTGGCCGTAGTCGGCGTCCTCGCTGCCGAGCCCGAGTCCGAGCATAACGGGCTCGACCCCTAAGCCACCCTCGATCGTGCATGACGTGAGGAACCTGAACCCCTCAACGCCTTTCACCGCCGGATGCGTCCAGAAACCCATGCCGGTATGCCTCGAGAAACCGCCCGTCGCCAGGTCGAAGGTGTCGTCGCACCGGAACCGAGTCCCGAACCTTTCCGCGATGGCATTGAGATAGACTGTCATGCCGAAGAGGTTGTCATGGTCCCCGATCAGAAAGAGACCGCCGCCGGCTCTGACGAAGTCGACTATCGCGTCTATCTCATCCCGAGCGTACGCTTCCGTCGGGGTCTTGATGATGAGAACATCGCAGTCCTTGAGCACTCCGGGCTTGACCCCGCCACCGGCCACCCTCACTTCATGGAACTCGTCCAGGTATTCAACGAGGCAGTAGTAGTTGTACTCGGCCCTTATGCCAAAACCTGCGGTATCAAAAGGTTCAGTCGCCCACTCCCAGTCCGAGTGCGACTCATCGATCAATATCCTCGCGGCGGGCGCTGCCTCCGCGACCCTGAACGAGCAGGCCCGGGGCAGAGCCGAGACAATGAGAAGCGCCGCGCAAATCCCCGCGCCGATACACAACCGGCGCCCGGTCAGGACCATACCGGACGCAGCCGGGCCTACGAAGCCGGCCAGAAGCAATGCCACGGGAAGATAGGATGCCACCGCCAGAGCCGTGTGCCACATCAACGCCGGATTATCAAACTCAATGGCGCAGGCGACGATCAAGATGAATCGGAGGAGGGCATAGACTGCAATAAGCCCGAGCGCCCTGGCGAGACCTTCCGCCGCAGCCCGGGCAAAGACCAGGCGCATGAAGGCGACGCCGACGACCAGGTACCAGACTTCATAGAGGCCGAGACCCTCGAAAGTAAGTCTCACCTGGTGAAGGTGCCGGCCGTCCCAGAAACCTATGCCGTCGTTGACAAGACTCAGCCGCCGCGAAGCATTCTCAATCAAGGGCGCGACCGGTCCCGGAAGCGGAATGTCGTGAAGAGCTGGAGCCAAACGCAGAAGAAGGCCGCTTGATATGCCCGTAGCCAGAAAGAGCATGCTCGCCGCGATGAGGGCCGCCGCCGCGACCCCTAGCCGCGACCGGCTGCGGGAGGAGCCGGCTCCCGTTATGACCAATAAGAATGTTCCGCAGAGGGAGAGAATAAGAGCCAGGCCGGACTCAGGCGCCGTCACCACGGGAAGCGCAACGCGCCACGACAGGCTAATGAGGACGATTCCGAGCCAGAAGGCTATCGAACGGAACCAGGTCATACTTGCCCCCTCTCAGGCAATCAAACAGCGCGTCTATGAACTCCACATTCCCGGGCGTATATCCTGTTTCGCTTTCGAGGTTGCCGTCGAGCAGGAACCTGCCATCGCCGATCAGCGTGAAGGACCCCTTGCCGACCGGCTTCGTGACTATCGTCGGATGCCCGAAACCTGAAGCATGCGTCAGCGTGTCAGGCGGACCGTTATAGGTAATGGCCCACGCCTCCTTGTGCCTCACCCGCGCGTCCGCCTCCCCGTTACCGAGCGGCAGGGGCAGGATCTTAAACCCGAGCGGGGAAAGAAGTCCGGCACATGGCTCAGGGGATGTGTATCCCTTTGCCAGTATCAGTGACCCCCCCGATCTCATGTACTCCATGAGGTTCCGGATGCGTGTCGGGGACAGGCTGCGCGTGGGCGCGACCAGGAACACAAGTTCTGCGCGGGGAATGTGCTCGCCATGAACCGGCACAGGCGTTATCCCGGCGCGGCACAGGCAGTTGGCCAGTCCGCCCAGAGACATGTCCGTAAATAGCTCACGCGACGCCTGCGGATTCAAACCGAAGTCGATAGCGGCGACGTCATCGAAAGGCCGCAACCGCACCGGCTGCCCCTGAACGCAGCCACAACCCCCATCACTCCCGCACAACCACTCAATCGAGTTGGCGACGAGGCGCTGGGAGAGGAAGCGAGCACCGTTTTGAAAGGGTGAGGTGTCTCCAAACACGAGTACTCTTCCATTACCTACTTCCTCCCCAGCAACAAGCACAATATTGCCGAGCGCTTCACCCGCATCCCGCCTGCAGTTTCCGAGGTGGGCTCCGCGACCGACATTCCCGTAGTCGCCACAATCACTGAAAGCGAAGCGCCCCTTGATAATGGGAAACGCCGGCGAGTCGATCGCGAGCGATGCCCCGGTGCCGACCTGCGCCTCCACCTCGTCCCGGACGCCCACGGTCACGGGCCGAGGAGCGATCTCCAGGCAGCCCTTCCACCTTTCCCTGAGGCCTATGGCCGAATCGAAGTTGAACCTTATCGCCGTATGCTCCAGGACGGCGTTCAGCGGCTCCAGCGTACCGCCGATGTCCGTATGGTCTCCGAGCACCAGGAGACCTCCGCCTCGCGAAACAAAAGCGGCGATCCCGTCGCGCTCGGTGCGCGAGAGGCATCTCGTGGGATTGATGAAGATCATGAGGTCTACGCGCGAGAGCACGCTGCCGGTAAGCGAGTCTACTTCCATCACGCTTCCTCCCCGGCCGGAAGCATAGCGCTCGAGTGACTTGCGGAAGAGGCCGAACATGCCGGAATTCAGAAGACCGGGCCTCTCGGCCGACGGGACGTTCCAGTCCAGGAGCCCCTCCGAGTAGAGGGCAATCGAGACGGGCCGTTCCCGCCATTCCGGAACTCCCGCCTGGACAGCCCCCGCGCACCCATCAGGCGGCCGGAGCGCGACGAACACCAGGACAATGGAAAGGCATGCAACACCAGCGAGAATATACGCTCCACCGCGACCTCTGCGCTTCCCGCCCAAGGAACGCTCGACCCAGAACTCACTCGTTGATACCCAGGCAAGAAGCGCGAGGCGCGGCGCCGGTGCTTGAACACACAAGCACAGGTATGCGGCCGAAGTCAGGCTGACGGCAGTAATCAGCCTGAGAAGACAGCCGCACTTCCATCCCGTGGAGGATATGAGAATGTATATGGCGAACATTGCGAAGCAGGCGAGGCTTCGGAACCAGGATGACAGCGGCAACGCCCAGCCCGATGTCAGCGCAAGTGCTGCGACGGCGAAAAACACGCGGCCGAACCGCCGGGCGCCGGCGCTTCCGGCCGGCTTTGCCTCTCCATCTGTCATCTTTGCTGACACCGCTGTCCAGATTCCTACAGTATGGCGCTGTCGATCCCTTCCCGGATGAGGTGCAGAACCGCCCACATCAGGAAGAGCCAGAAAGCCGCCGTGGATATGAGAAGTACGAGATTCACGCGCGTTATGCGCCCGAAGTCACGCGAGTCAAGCGTCACGCTGCCGGCGAGATTCCCGACGAGACTGCCCATGAGCGCGAAACCGATCCCCACGGCGATGAGACTGGGACCGTAAACCCGCAGTACGCCTGCCCAACCGGGACCCCACCACATGCCGAGCCCAATCGCGGAGACCACCGCTCCGGCGAGCAATCCACCGACGCCCAATCCGAAGGGCACGACTATGGTTCTCCTGCAGACTCCCGCGAGAGCGTCTCTCCCCAGGACCATCCCCCGCCCCATGACAAGCGTGAATGCCATGACTGCCGTGGTAACGCCCGTAATGAATGTAACCCCAATGGAGATGTTGAAGAGAAACGCGTGCAGGCCGCCGGGGCCGCCCGGCGCCTCCAGCCGCGGGCCGACCGCAAGCGCGTTGACCGCCCAGAACGCCAGCGCCGCCGCCATCGAAAGCAGAATCGATATCCGCCGCGATTTTCTGTTCTCCAAGTCCCATTCCCCCTTGAGTAAATTGGCCGGGCCGGCCTTTTCGTGAGAGCGGCGCCACCGCGCGAGCCCGCCCCCACACCGGCCCGGCACACTTGCCTACGGCTCGTTACACGTCCCGTTATGGAACGTCGTGCCGTTTCCATTCGGGTCGATTGGACTGGGCGGACTTATATATCCGCACTTCTTGAGGCAAAGCGTCGTGCCCGCACAGCCCGACACGCCGCACATGCTCGCGGCGCAGCCGCTGCCGATACACATACTCCCGATACAGCCGCTTCCAATGCACGTGCTCTCGATGCACGCGCTTCCTATGCAGAGACTCTGCGGACACAGGCTCCCGATGCACAGGCTCGCGGGATTGAAGCTGGCTGGCCACCATGCAGGATCGTCCGAGTCCTGATGCTGGGCTAGAGCCCCGGCCTCCCACTCGGCCAGCGTCTCGGCGAGGCGGGCCCCGTAGAGCGGAGAGAGCGGGTCGCCCGCGGTCACCGCGGTTGTAGGCCTCGTGGTTACCGCCGCGGCAATCGCGGCCGCCATGATCAGTGTCGTAAAGACGATGCGTTTCATCCCAACCACCTCCTCACGTCCAAACGCATCCTGTTTCCTTACAGCCGCAGTCTCCGTAATGCAACAAGCGTGCCGGGACGGGCCGGGGCGGAGGACCCTGCGACTGCGAGATGGGCCGGCGAGATGGTGAGATGACCGGAAGCGACCCCGAGAGGGACTGGCGTGATAGCAGGTTGGATATCGCGGACAGGCGGGGAAGCCCGGACGCTTCTAGACTTCGGCGAGGACCTCGTACTCGCTGGAGGTGACCTCTTCCTCAACCGTCTCAACCAGCGTGTCGAGGTCGGTCTTGTCGATGACGCGCATGAAGGCCTCGACCACAGCCGGATCGAACTGCGTCCCGGCGCAGCGCGCGAGCTCGTCGATGGCGTCCTGGAGGTTGCGCTTGCGCCTGTACCAGCGGTCGTGGATCATGGCGTCGAAGGAGTCGGCCACGCAGAGAATGCGGGAGCCCAGCGGGATGTGCTCGCCCCTGAGCCTGTGGGGATAACCCTCGCCGTCGACGCGCTCATGATGGTACCTGATCATTTCGGTAACTGCGGCCGACGAGCCTGCCTTCTCCGCGATTTCCGCGCTCTTGTCGGGATGCTTCCACTTGTACTCCTCTTCTTCCTTCTCATTCAGTACGCCCGGCTTGCGCAGAACGCCGCTGGGCCAGGACACCTTGCCCAGGTCATGCCTGATGGCGGCCTCCTCAAGTTCCTCCACGAAGGGTTCGCTCTTGCCCATCTCCCGCGCAATCGCCACGCTGAACTCCACGACGCTCGCCGAGTGCCCGCCGGTATACCGGTCCTTCTCGTCGATGGCCCGCGCGATCGAACGGATAAGGCTGTCCTTGGTCTCGAGGAGGTGGAGGCGCCTTAGAAGCGCGAGGTGGCGCCAGAAGGTAGGGAACAGGAACAGCGGCACCGCCGCCCACAGCCCCAACATGTCGTTGCTGAGAACAATGGCATACCCGCATATTGCGTAGGTCAGGGGCTCGGGGAATACCTTAAGATAGTTGCGCTGCCAGAGCCGCCACGGCGAGAGCCCCGTGCGCGCAAGCAGCGCCGCCTGGGCCATCGTCTCCATAAGGTAGAATGTGGACACGCTCAGGAAAAAGGGTATGAGCTCGGCCAGGCTACTGTGGAGGTTCAAGCCCGACGCCAGCCCGCTCCCGACGCGATACACCCCCCAGGAGGCGCAACCGGCCAGGATGAGCACGAAGCCGTAGGATGACGCCGTGGAAAGCCTGGTCGCGAGCGCTTTGTGTTTGATGAGGGAAGTGATCCCCGGGACCTTGTGCTCGAATCTCGAATCCGTCTCGTCGCCCTTGGTCTCGCAATGGCCGTTCTTAGAATGCCACCCGTTATAACCATTGAACCCGTTGGCCACCCCGCAGCCGAAGTCCTTGCTGGAGGAGAGGGCCGTTCGCGGATTGTGGACCATCGCCCATGCGATGGCGGCCAGACCGAAGATGACCGCATATAGAGGTCCTCCCGCGACTGCCATAGGGAATACAATCGCGCTCGAGGCCGAGACATAGGCACCCCAGGGGAGTCTCACTGGCTTCAACGCTGCGAGCCCAAGCAGGAAGAGGAAGAAGAGACCCCCCAGGATGCCGTTCTGCACATCGAGAGCCCCCGAATGGAGCGGCTCGAGCACATTAATATAACCAAGCGTGCATATGAGAACAGCGCAGCCCCCGACCATGGCAAGGCCCGTGATTATGGACCTGCGGGCGGGCCGCTTCGCCGGGAAGAACCGGAGTGGTTTGGGTTTAGGTTTATATAACCGGGCCTTTATCTGTTCTTTAGTAGGCGGACCGAAGCCCCTGGATATCCTGAGGGCAAGGTCCTGTCGCCCCATCATCTCGCACATGTGGTACGCTACTACAGGGTCAACCGAGTGGCCGGCAACCTCGGCGATGCGCTCCAGCGCCTCGTCTTTGTTGAAGATCTTCTCCCGATGCGGCCTCGGGCTCGTCACGGCTATGAATGACTCCGCGCCCTTGATAATGGCAGCCTCTATCGGAATCTCCGCGCTCTTGAGATGCCGCGGATAGCCGCTCCCGTCGGGGTTTTCATGGTGACAGTAGACCACTTCAGCCACGCCGTCCATACGGGACACCTCCCGGAGGATGCGCATGCCGCTCTCGGGATGTTGCCTGATCTCGCTAAGCTCTTCTGATGTAAGGCGATCCGGCTTCAGCACCGTTGTTCTATCCACCGCGATGTACCCGACATTGTGGAGGGTCGCCGCCTGTTCAAGTATCTCCAGGCTGCGCATCGGAAGGCGCATCTTGCGTCCCAGCGCCAGAGAGAGCTCCACCACCTGCTGCGTTTCCCCCTTGAGGTGGGGCATATTACCGTCCCTGGCCAGTCGCAATGCGTCTATGAGGTTGATAAATGAGGACCTTATGCGAACATGGTCCCTCACGGTGAGGATGCCCACCAGGCCGATGCCAACCAGGATGCCGATCAGAAGCAACCCGCCGTTGAGATAGAAGACGGCAAGAAGATATGCCCCGAGCGGCGTGCTCCATGAGAGCAGCGCTCCCCAACCAAAGTTGGCCCGCCAGATCTCAAGTGGATTCCTGCCATCCCGAAGCCAGAGCCCGAACGATAGAATCGTCGTGCTGAGTAAGAAATACACGCCATGTGCTAGCAAAAGGCGAATTATCAGGGTGCGCCCGGGAATGTCACTGACACTCATGCCCCCCATTCCAGAAACTGTACCCCACAACATATAACCGGCAGCCAACATACAAAACGCATGTTTGCCCGAGTTCATTAATGCTCTGTGAATATCGACTCCTCCCCTACCGGAACGAGACGAGAGTGTCGCGCTAAGGCCAGAAAGCCATGCCGCCAATAGAGCTGGCTGTGTACCATAAAGAAGTAGCATTGTCATCAATGGCAGCGGGCTTATGTTAAGGGACCCGACCCCCGCCATTCCTCTTACAGGAAGTACGGTCACAACCAGAGTCAAGGCCAGCCAGAATACCGCTGATGGATTGCTCCCGAAATACTGAAGAGATGGAACCAATTGTGGAGATACGACTACTACAGCGCTGAGCCCCAAAGCGAGGCCAAAGATCAAGAATCTAGTAATTCTCAAGAGGAAACGTCCCCCTGCATTGGGCTCCTACTATACCGCCAGCTCTAGTATGCAAGACACATGCCGCAGGGTGGTAATGGGGCTACGCTAAGACATTCCATATCGGGCGATTACAAACGGGAATGCAAATCTAAATGAGGGAGTGCAGGAAGGACGTTGCAGAACGCAAGACTCGTTGCAAAAAGCAAGAAGGCGCTTACGCGCCTCCTTACGTGTGATTCAGTAGAATTAAGGGAGACCTAGAATTCTCCGTCCCAGAAACAAGCGAACCATGTAAGCAGCATCAGGAACATCTCTTTACTCCTCGCTTTCTCTCCGGAATCCACAGAAACCCTACCATAGGACTTGGGTACTGTCAAGCTATTT
>Ga0180438_10001865_pt1 | contig 36177 bp, 18 predicted proteins | sample SS_ome_12_FD_132455 | JGI IMG/M metagenome (GOLD analysis project Ga0180438, IMG submission 132455) | Hypersaline lake sediment archaeal communities from the Salton Sea, California, USA - SS_3_D_2 metaG | ecosystem: Environmental > Aquatic > Non-marine Saline and Alkaline > Hypersaline >... | reverse complement strand
GGACAAAGTCGAGTTTCTTGCCTACCGACTGCTGCGAGGGTTAACTGAAGCAATAAATCTGTGCTTCTGGCTTCACAAAGATTTACTGCGACGAAACTTATGCGAAAACCCCTAAGTTTGAGAGGTTGAGATTTGACAAAAATGGGCCGGCCTGGTATCCTGGGAGGTCTGATGTGTCTCAGTCTTGTAGTCTTATCCTGATGCTTCTGGCGTGTGCATCGAGGCCCTCGGTTTCGGCCAGGCGGATAATATCAGCCGCACTCTCGGCCAACTTCTCTCTGTCGTATTCGATGATGCTCGTTGACTTGACAAAATCGTTGCTTGTAAGCCCGCTGCAAAACCTTGCCGCCCCGCCGGTCGGCAGCGTGTGGCTCGGACCGGCCCAGTAGTCCCCGACAGCCGCCGGGCTGTATGCACCAATAAAAACAGCTCCGGCATTTTCAATTTGTTCGGAGATTTCACGGCTTTTGTCACCACAGAAAATCTGCAAGTGTTCTGTTGCAAACTCATTGGCCCATTCAACTGCTTCGACTATATTGGCGAATACGACTATGCCGCTGGACTTGCTTAAACACTCTCTCGTAGGTTCCGCCCGATCTAATTCCTCAACTTGCTTCTTGAGTTGACTAAGAATTTTCTCGGCAAGTTCCTGAGAATCTGTGACCACCACCGCGCTTCCTGGCGCATGTTCTGCCTGGCTCAGCATATCGGCTGCAATCCAGGCGGGATTAGCCTGTTCGTTTGCGATTATCAGCACCTCGCTCGGACCGGCCACAGAGTCAATACCAACAGAGCCGTAAACCAACCGCTTCGCAGTCTGCACCCATTGATTTCCCGGACCTGCAATCTTGTCCACACGCTTGATCTTGTCTGTTCCGTACGCCAATGCTGCTACTGCCTGCACACCACCGATTCGATAAACTTCGTTGATCCCAAGTTCATGACAAGTGCCTAATGTAACAGGGTGAATACTGCCCTTGTGTCTTGGGGGAGAAACAACGGCGATTTCTTTTACGCCTGCAACTTGCGCAGGCGCCGCTGTCATTATTACAGTGCTCGGCAGCGGCGCCGATGCGCCAGGTACACAAATACCGATTCGTCTGATGGGATTATACCTTATTCCAGGATGAGTATTCTTATCAGCAACGAAAATCTCTTCTTGGTATTTCCTGACATTCTTGATTGCCCGGCGAATCGACTTCAGCAATTCTTTGTCAATTGTCGCATGTGCCCGTTGCAGCTCTGCGCTCGAAACAAGAAATTCCTCCACTGTCAACCTGACGTTGTCAAACTCCTGCGTATATCTCGCAACACCCTCGTCTCCGTGCGTCCGAATATCCTCAATAATCCGGGCGACTTTCATTCCCTTGTCGCTGCCGGGGCCGAATGTCGCAGCTTCGCATACTTCAATTCGTAGCTCGCCCAACCTTTTGTTGAAGTTGCTCTGAGATGATGAGATTAGGACCTTATCAAGGTCGCAGCCCATGGCGATGTCCTTTATCTTGGGAAGTTGCCGTAACTGTAAACGCGTGTTGCCTTCTGCGCGAGCAGGTAACATTCTCCTTTGTAACTGGTCAACACCGCGCCTATCTTGAATCGCGCCGGCTCCAGTTCCCCGTCTTGCACTTGCCATGCCTTCTCAAGCGACTGGCAGGGCAGCAGGTGAATTGAAAGCGGCTCGATATTACGGCCGACGGCGTCGAACTCGAAGTCAAACGGGAACCTGTGACCTTCCTTACTTACTATAAAGCCGGTCCTGTCGGCCAAAATCATATCCTGCTCCACTTGCAGCCCTTCTCTCAACTGCTCCGGGCGGACGATTTTTCTCGCTTTGAGCTTTTCCATTATTTCCGGCGGCAGGGTCAACGGGTCGTTCGGATCGACGGCTGTTTCTTTGCCCTCCCGCGGCTCGGCTTCCGGGGCGGTTTTCTCGGCCTGGCTGACCGGCAGAAAATAAATCCCGAACATGTAGTTCTTACCGCGATATTTCGTGAGCCTGCCCCAAACCCTGTATTCGCCCCCGGCGCACTTATCTGCAATAGTCGAGGCAGCCTTCTCCAGCGCCGACGACGGCAGGACTTCTATGGCCGTGCCCGCCGCTATTTTGCACCTGTCATCGTTTACATCCGATTCAAACTCGAAGAACCAGATGTCATCTTCCTCTGGCCGGGTCAGTCTGCCGTCGAAACCGCTTAAGGCAATGCCATCCCGCAAAGCACAACGCGACTTCTCTTCACCGAACGCCGTTGTGCTCAACAATAACACCAGAGCCAATACCCCCGGCTTCCTGCCCATGGCGATCGTCCTCGTATTAAGAAAGAACAAAATTAAATGCAGTTCGTCAGAATATTCTTAACCTGTTGCGGCCCGTCAGCCTGACGGATACACGCAATTGCCCCGGGCTCGTCAGCCGCGACCAGCTCAACCAAAGGCTTCCAGAAACCGCCTACGAGTATAATCGGCTTGTCGGAGTTTAGAAAGCCCTTGTTTTTCAATTCCCACACCTTCGCCAGTTCGAGCAGCGTACCAGTTGAGCCAGGCAGAACCGCGTAGGCCCATCCCAGTTCTATCAAAGTCTCCAGCCGCTCGTCGAGGGTGCTCGTAACAATTTCGCGGCTGATGTATTCGTTTGCTCCGCCCCGCCCGAACGCCAGGCAGGTAACACCGATGGTCTCGCCGCCGGCTTCGGCTGCGCCCTTGGCTGCGGCCAGCATTGTGCCGCTGTAACCCCCGTTGGCAATCCTAAAGCCCGCCTCGGCCAACACTTTGCCCAACTCTTCGGCCAGTTCGAAGGCCTCATCCCCGGGCCTCGCCCTGCCTGTGCCGAAAATGCTTACCGTTTTCTTACTCATTCGTCTTTTCGCGCGTATAGTTTAACAGGCCTGCCGAAAGCAGGATTTCTCTGTCCCTCTTCGAAAGCGCTAACCTGCCGACAAATTCAAACGCTCCGGTCTTGTTGACTATCCTCACCTCGTAGCTGTCTTTAACCGTTTCGAGAAGATTATCGATTTGCAGTTCGTCCTCAGCGTTGATCCTGTCGTAATCCGCCGCCTCAACGAATTCTACCGGCAAAATGCAGAAGTTTATCAGGTTTGCCTTGTGGATTCGCTCGATATTCATGGCAATCACTACGCGAACTCCAAGGTACATCGGGCAAAGGGCCGCATGCTCGCGCGATGAACCCTGTCCGTAGCTCTGTCCGGCAACGATTATGCCCGCAAGCCCCGTTTCCTTCAACCCAAGAGCACGCTGGGCAAAGCTCGGTTTGCCCGGCTCGTTAAAACAGTTGAAAACAACTTTCGCATATTCCGGCACATTCGAGCGCAGCTTTAGAAAAGCACCCGCGGGCATTATGTGGTCGGTCGTTATCTTGTCCCCGCATTTGAGCAGGACTTTCCCTCGCAACTGCCGCGGCAGCGGTGTCGGCTGCTCAGGCACGACAATTGTCGGCCCTCGCAAAACTTCGACCCTTGCGGCTTCCATCTCACTAAGCGGCTGTTCAATCATGCTGTCGTCGATGACAAATTCTCCCGGCGGTTCAATTCTCGGGTATTCGACACCCAGCATTGCAGGCAGCTCTCGCGGATCGGTAATCTCACCGGTCAGCACCGAAGCAACCGCCGTCTCGCAGCTGACAAGGTAAACCTTGTCGTCGGACGTTCCGCTTCGGCCCGGAAAGTTTCTGTTGAACGTCCGCAGACTCACCACCCCGTCAGCCGGTGAAAGTCCCTGGCCGATGCAAGGCCCGCACCCCGTCTCGAGAATCCTTGCGCCCGCAGAAATCATATCCGAAAGTGCACCGTTCTCAGCCAACATATTCAAGACCTCTCTGCTGCCCGGCGCGACCCCGAATTCCACCATGTGGTTTGTCCGCCTGCCTCTTAGAACCTTCGCCACCATCATCAGGTCCGCAAAGCTCGAATTCGTGCAGCTTCCTATCAGAACCTGCCTCGTCTCGGCGCCCGCAATATCGGCGACTGCCCTGACGTTGTCCGGCGAACAAGGACACGCTGCCAATGGCTCGAGTTCAGCCAGGTCTATCTCGATTACACGGTCGTACTCAGCGTCGTCATCCGCCGCCAAAGCCCGAAAATCCTTTTCCCGCTTCTGAGCCGAAATGAATCTGCGGGTCCGCTCGTCGCTCGGAAAGATGCTGCTTGTCACACCCAACTCGGCGCCCATGTTGGCTATCGTCGCCCGTTGAGGAACCGAAAGCGTCGAGACGCCGGGCCCGAAATACTCGACGACCCAGCCAACGTTTCCCTTCGTCGTAAGAATACCCAGCAGCTTCAGAATAACGTCCTTTGCGGCCACCCACTCATTCAACTTTCCGACAAGCCTCACGCCGAGAACCTTCGGATACGCTAAGTAAAACGGGCCGCCGGCCATCGCAACAGCCACGTCGAGTCCGCCGGCCCCGATGGCCAACATGCCGGTTCCGCCGCAGGTCGGTGTATGCGAATCGCTCCCGAGAAGCGTCGCGCCCGGCCTGCCAAAACGCTCCAGGTGAACCTGATGGCAGATGCCGTTGCCGGCACGCGAATGATACACCCCGCATTTTGCCGCCACTGTCTGAAGGTACAGATGGTCGTTATGGTTCTCCGGCCCGAACTGGCTCATGTTGTGGTCGATGTAGCTGACCGAAAGCTCTGTCTTTACACGGTCAACCGCCATCGACTCAAAAAGCAGAAATGCCGTCGTTCCCGTCGCGTCCTGCGTAAGGGTCTGGTCGATGCGTATACCGACCTGCTCCCCCGCAGCGAGCTTGCCCTCGACCAGATGCTCGGCAAGTATCATGTATGTTAGTGTCCGGCCCAATTCTTAACTCCTGAAAATCAAGAGCGGTAGTCTATCATAAATATACTGCAAAGACAAATCCTGTGCGGTCATTATTCTTGTTCTTTTGCTGAATTGACAGGCGGCCCGGCGTCTTCTTGCGCCGGACCGCCCGCGAAAATCGGATGAAAAAGCAGTGCCTCGGCTGTCTTACTACTTGGGATACTCCTGGTTCTCGTTCACAAGATATGCATCAACGAAGCTTCGCTCGGTCGTCGGATTAAACATTGGTGCTCCGTCACCTTCTTGGGACGGCACCTGACCCTCGCCGTACTCCCAGATGTTGTCCTCATCCAGACCGACGTTGGGGGTTTTCGGGTGTTCTACATGACCGTCGACGAAGACGACGTTTTGCCCCTCGTACTGATGAGGGGCCGCATTGAACCTCGCGGCCGGTGCAGCACTGACATTGGTGTCAAGGTGCGGGTTGCGGTCCGAGCAGACCGGGCTTCCAGGCTCGCTCGTCGAAGTCAGCGGAAAACCCGGATTCCCCTGGCTGTCGTAATACGGCATATGATAGGAGTAGCTGCAGAATTTGCCGGGCTCGGCGCCGAAGTCCCACAGGTCATACAGTTCGTATACGTTCGGCGCCTTGTAAACCTTTGTTCCGATGTCACTCTTGCAGACAAACTGCTTTGGCTGGACTTCCTCATATTTCACCAAAAGATACAGGCTGGATGAGATAGTAATCTTGTTTGCGCCCGGGCGATTGTAAGCAGTTTGTTCCAGTGTCCAGCCGGCGTTGGGCACTGTGGCGTCCCACTTGTAAATATAGCCTCGTGTGCCCCACGTCGCCTCCGACCCGCCGGCGACGGGAAAATCCCCGTCAAAATCCGTCGCGTAAACGTGCATTGCGGCGCCGATGCCCCTGAGGTTGACACCGCAGAGTAGCCGGTGGGTGATTATTTTGACCCTCGCCAGTGCCGGCATCAGGATGCTCATCAGCATGGCGATGATCGAGATCACCACTAACAGCTCGACAAGTGTGAAACCTTTCCTTTTCATTTTCTGTCTCCTTTCGTAGCTCTACGCGAGATCCGCAAATCCGACCGCTCCGGCGACGACTCGATAAGTTTGAATGGATAAATGCAACCAATCATGTCCTGCCTCAAAGGTGTTTCGGAACACTGCTTTTCTTTTGCGAATCCCTGTTAACTTGTAATTTTTCCGCCCGAAAAGCGGCCGGTCCGATTCCAAAATCTGCAGCTTCGGCGCACAGTTCTCGCTGTTGGTCTTTTCCGCTTCACCTTGCCGCCTGCGTAACCGCGCAGAACAGGCCCGCAGGAATGGCACCGTTTCGACAGGCTGGTTTGAGATATGAGATAACAGTCAAATATGATGACGATTTGGCTTATAAAAACTCTGCAAACTCAAACCGCCGTGCCTGTCCTCATGCAGGCGACTGCGCCGAAATAACAAAGAGCTTTTCCTTGGCGGGTTGGTTTGAGATATGAAATAAAACTTGAATATGATGACGGGTCAGATTATAAAAAGCATCGAAGTCAAACCAACGCGTCTCCATTTAAAGTATGACGCGAAAATCTTCATGTGTCAAATCAGTTTTGTCAAATTTATCCGATTTTCTTAACAGCCTTTTCGACGCTTTTCCATTTTAACACACAACCGCTCGCACAAATCTGCGTCGGCGCTGAAACCTCAATTGGTCTGCCTGACCTTTGATGTTTCTAATCCGACGGCTGTGAAATAAACAGGCGGCCCCGCCTGGGTAATACAGGACCGCCTGCCCGAAATACACCTGCACGCAGTATCCGGACTTTATTCAAATCATGTGACAGACGCTATTGTTAAGGCACATCCTGTCTCTCGTTGACCAGGTAAGCGTCGATAAAGTCCCCTGGTGCTCCGTCGCCGACATCCTCTGGATACATTTCAGGGCTGCTCTCATTGTAGTTTATCCAGATATTGTCTTCCTCAATTCCCACCATTGGCAGTCTCAGGAATTCAACGTGTGCATCGCAAAACATCACATTCTGTCCCTCGAACTGGTGAGGCGCCGAAACGGCCCGGTCAGGATCCTCAATAAACACAGTTAGCGCATCCTCTGTGACATTTGTATCCAGAAAAGGGCTCCTGTCGGCGCAAACCGGGCTTCCCGGCTCGCTGGTGGAAGTCAGAGGGAAACCGGGATTTCTCTGTTGATCATAATACGGCATGTGATATGAATAGCTGCAGTTCTTACCCGCGTGCGAGCAGAAATCCCAGTAGTCTGTAAGTTGGTCCTCACCAGACACCCCGAAAACTTCGGCCCCGATGTCGCTCTTGCAGATGAACTGCTTTGGTTGCACTTCCTCGTACTTCACCAGAAGATAAAGGCTGCTCGAAATAGTAATTTTGTTCTGGCCCGGCCGACCGTAAGCGGTTGCTTCTAAGGTCCAGCCACTTCTGGGCTCGACAGCGGCGCAATCTGTAATAGTGCCTATGGTGCCCCATGTTGCCTCTGGTCCGCCTGCCACGGGGAAGTCGTCGTCGAAGTCAGTCGCATACAGGTGCATCGTTTTTCCGATGCCGGACAGATTTGTCCCGCACATCAGCCGCTGGGCGATCGCCTTCACCTTAGCCAGCGCGGGCATAAGGATGCTCATCAGCATGGCTATGATCGCGATCACCACCAGCAACTCTACCAGTGTAAAACCTTTCTGTTTCATTTTCATACTCCTTTCAAACTTTTGCTTTCGCGAATTCGCCAACTTAACCGTTTTCAGGCACTGCTCGAAAATCTTTACGAATAAATGCAGTCAACCACCTGTCACCGAACGGTAAGACCAGCCGCTTGCGTCTTGGCGAATTCGTGCAGCTATCTTGTTTTTCCGCCTGAAAACGGTTCTCGGTCCTGGTTCACACAACGATTCTCTCAAAATCGGGATTCAAAGAGCCCAACTCTCAGCGTCCAAAGCTGCCGTACACTTAACCTTACAGATTAAAGCAAACAACGAACCATCTTCTTGGCGGGTTGGTTTGAGATATGAAATAAAAGTTGAATATGATGGCGGTTCAAATTATAAAACGACTCTTCAAGAACAAACCAACCGTCCAACATTATAAACCCTATCACAACTTTGCCGGAATGTCAAATAAAATTCGTCAAATTTTTCTAAGTTTCTTGAATTTTTTTGATACACTTGCAATCAGGGTTCCGCGACGGCGCTTAAGCGGTTTTAAGACCGGCAGGTTTCCTGTGCTACCCGCGATTCCGGCGACCCAGCGGCTACGAAGCCGGACTTTGGCGCAGCGCGGGTGCGTAAGACAAGTCATCCGGTGGTTATCCGAACCGCTAAGGAACCGAACCGGGACGTGTTGCAGGGAATGAATTAACTTAAGTTCTTGTAAAATAAGCAGTTGTAGGAATGTACGGTTCGGAATCGGTTGGCTTGGCCGAGGATAGGATTTTGGGATATGGAAAAAAGCACGGTTGAGAACGTTCGAGAAACGTTGAGAAGGCATGGTCAAGGCCGGCTCATGGCATTCTGGGAGCAGTTGGACGCAGCCCAGAGGGATGGCCTGCTGAGGCAAATAGAGCAGTTGGACCTTGCCAGGATAGATTACTATGTGGCTAAATATGTCAAGAGCTGCGTTTCCACATCTTTGAAAGGGGATTTTGAACCAGCACCGTCATATGCTCCCAGCCCCAGCGACGCTGAACAAGAGCGTAAATATGCGCAAGCTAAGAAATCGGGGCAAGATTTGATTTCCTCCGGAAAGGTTGCCGCCTTTGTTGTTGCCGGCGGTCAGGCTACCCGGCTCGGATTTGACGCACCAAAAGGAGATTTTCGCATCAGCCCTGTTAAAAACAAAACACTTTTCCGGCTTTTTGCAGAGTACATCACCGCCGCAGCCGAAAAATACCACTCCGTTTGTCCATGGTACATTATGACAAGCCCACTCAATCACGCCGAGACAAAACTAATCTTTGAATCGAACGCCTACTACGGCCTGCAGCAGGAAGACGTCTTTATGTTTCAGCAGGGAACGCTGCCGAATTTTGATTTTGACGGAAAAATACTTCTCGCCGACAAAAACACCATCGCCTCCTCGCCCGACGGTCACGGAGGAAGCTTAAAGGCCCTCTATCGCAGCGGCGCCGTCGATGATATGAAAAGACGAGGCATAGAATATGTAAGCTATTTCCAGGTCGATAACCCGCTGATCAATATTTTTGACCCCCTTTTTATTGGCTTGCACGTGCTGGATAAGGCTGAGATGTCGTCGAAGGCGCTTTTGAAAACCGGCCCTAAGGAAAGGGTCGGCAATTTCTGCATCATAGACGGCAAAATCACGGTTATAGAATACAGCGACCTGCCCGATGAGCTGGCCGAGAAGCAAAACCCCGACGGCTCGCTGCTCTTCGAGCTCGGCAGCATCGCCATACACATGATCAGCAGAGGCTTTATCGAGAGACTAAACGCCCGTGGAGATTCTTCGCTTCCTCTGCACAGGGCCGTCAAGAAAATCCCATACATAAACGATCGTGGCGAACTTGTCGAGCCGGATGAGCCCAACGGCGTCAAGCTCGAGACATTTGTTTTCGACGCCCTGCCTTTGGCGGCGAACTCCATAATTCTGCAAACCGACCGCAGTGAAGAATTCGCGCCGATCAAAAACGCCACAGGCGTCGACAGCCCCGAAACGTCCAGGGAGATGATTATCGCGCGGTCCGCAGCCTGGCTCGAATCTGCCGGCGTCAAGGTTCCTCGCAAACCGGACAACTCGCCTGATTGCATAATCGAAATTGCGCCGAGCTTTGCAATCGAAAAAGACGACGTCAGGCAAAACCGCGGTAGAATCCCTGAAATCAAACCGGGCGACACGCTCTACCTGTCCTGAGTGTATATCGTGGTAAACTCTATTCAAATGGAAAACAGCAACATTACCTCTACTACCTCGACCTCAAAGAAAGGATGTTTGGGATAACATGAACCGACGAGAATTTATCGGATTTGTTGCGGCCGGCTCTGCAGCATCAGCCGCGGGCCTTCTCCTGTGTCGTTCCGGTTTTTCGATGGCTCAGAGAAGGCAAATCAAGGCCAAGCGTAAACCGCCCAATATCATCCTGATAATGGTGGACGATATGGGCTTTTCGGACATCGGCTGCTATGGTGGTGAAATAGGCACCCCGAATCTCGACAGCCTTGCCGCGGGTGGCCTTCGTTTTACCCAGTTCTACAATGCCGCCAGATGCTGTCCGACACGCGCGTCCCTTCTGACGGGCCTGTATCCCCACCAGGCAGGCATGGGAGGAATGACCACACGCGGCCAGGAAAAGCTCGGACCTTATCAGGGTTATCTCAACGATAAGTGCGTGACCATAGCCGAAGTCCTTGGCGATGCCGGCTACAGCACCCTCATGGCGGGTAAATGGCACGTGGGCGAAGAGCCTCCGAACTGGCCGACCGACAGAGGTTTCGAGAAGTATTTCGGGCTTATCAGCGGCGCGGCCAACTACTTCGACATTACAAAAGGCAAAACCAAGAACACGAGTCGCCAAATGGCAGTCGATGACAAGCCTTACACGCCGCCCAAAAACAACTTCTACATGACCGATGCTTTCACCGACAATGCCGTTGACTTTCTCGAAAAGTACGGGCGCAAAGACAAACCGTTCTTCTTGTATTTGGCCTATACCGCGCCGCACTGGCCTTTGCACGCGCTGCCCGAAGACATTTCAAGGTACAAGGGCAAATACCTAAAAGGCTGGGACCGGTTGCGAAAGGAAAGATATGCCCGTCAACTCAAGATGGGAATCATCAACGAAAAATGGCCGCTCACACCGCAAGATGACGGCGCGGTGGCCTGGGAGCAGGTCCAAGACAAACAGCTTATGGACCTGAAGATGGCCGTCTATGCCGCCCAGATCGACCGCATGGACCAGGGTATCGGCAAGATACTTGCCGCCCTGAAAGCGATCGGCAAAGAGCAAAACACACTGATTCTGTTCTTGTCGGACAACGGCGGCTGTCACGAAACCGGTCCGCTCGGCTTCGACCGAAGGAACAACGGTCTTCCGCCCGGTGGCGTTGACTCCTACATGAGCTACGGAAGGTCATGGGCGAACGCCAGTAATACACCCTTCCGCAGGTTCAAGAAATGGGTCCACGAAGGCGGAATCGCAACGCCCTTGATAGCGCGCTGGCCGGCGGTAATCAAAAAAGGCGGCGCCATTACTCACCAGACTGGTCACATTATCGACATCATGGCGACCTGCTGTGACGCAGCCGGACTCAGCTATCCGGCCGCATACAACGCAAGAGAAATAACACCCCTTGAAGGCAAGAGCCTGCTGCCTGTATTCCAGGGCAAAAAACGCAAAGGCCACCAAGCGCTTTTCTGGGAACACATGGGCAACTGTGCGGTTCGCCAGGGAAAATGGAAGCTCGTTGCCGAGAAGAACGGCAACTGGGAGCTTTACGATCTCGATGCCGACCGCACCGAGCTTAAAAACCTCGCCCAAAAGTTCCCGGAAAAAGTCACCCGATTGAAGGCGGCCTACAAAAGCTGGGCGCACAAATGCGGCGCAAAGCCCGGCCCCCCGTAAGCAAACCGAGAAAACCCGCAGCAAGCACCTTCTCCCTTGCGTCCTCGATGGAATATGGTTAATATCGCCGCGGGATGCAGGTATCTCAGTTTGTAAAGAAAGGGATTTGCCAATGGCCCTGTTGATTGGGTACGACGTTGGAAGCTCGTCGATAAAGGCAACGCTGCTCGATTCGGAAACCGGCGAGGTTCCGGCATCAGCCACATCGCCCGAAAAGGAGCTTGAGATCATTGCCGAAAGACCCGGCTGGGCCGAGCAGCATCCGCAGGTCTGGTGGAAACATGTCGTATCGGCCACGCGGAAAATCAAAGACCAGGTCGAATTCAACGCAGCCGACGTCAAGGCAATCGGCATATCCTACCAGATGCACGGACTTGTCACCGTCGATGCTGAGCAGCAGGTGCTCAGACCGTCGATAATCTGGTGCGACAGCCGGGCCGTACGGATTGGCGCCCTGGCCGCGAGAGATATAGGAGAACAAAAGTGTCTTGAAAGGCTGCTCAACCTGCCCGGAAACTTCACCGCCTCAAAGCTCAAATGGGTCATGCAAAACGAGCCGGACATCTATCCAAAAATTCACAAGCTAATGCTGCCCGGTGATTACATCGCAATGAAGATGACCGGGCGAATCCTCACGACGCCATCCGGACTGAGCGAGGGGATAATGTGGGACTTTGAAAACGACGCTTTGGCTGATTTCGTGCTTGAGAACTACGACATAAACCCCGGGCTGATTGCCGAGAGCGTCCCGACCTTTTCGACCCAGGGCGAACTGACCGCCGCAGCAGCCGAAGAGCTGGGCCTAAAGGCAGCCACCCCTGTCGCCTACAGGGCCGGCGACCAGCCCAACAATGCGTTCTCCCTCGGCGTCCTCGAACCCGGACAGGTCGCAGTAACAGCCGGCACTTCCGGCGTCGTCTACGGAATAAGTGACAAGAAAAATTATGATCGGAAATCGCGCGTCAACGTATTCGTGCACGTCAATCACACACCGGAAAACTGTAGATACGGCGTCCTGCTTTGTCTGAACGGCACCGGAATTCTAAACAGTTGGCTCAAACACAATTTTGTCGGCAGCGACAATAGCAGCTTAACCTACGAGCAGATGAACAAACTCGCATCGCAGGTTCCCGTTGGCGCCGACGGCCTGGTTATTCTGCCTTACGGCAACGGCGCTGAGAGGACCCTGGAGAACAGAAACCTGGGTTCATCTGTTCACGGGTGGAACTTCAACGTCCACAAAAGGGCTCATTTTCTAAGAGCGGCCCAGGAGGGAATCGTTTTTGCACTCAATTACGGGCTCGAAATAATGCACGCGATGGGGATAGAGCTTAAGACCGTCAGGGCCGGCAATGCAAACATGTTCTTAAGTCCTCTTTTTTCCGAGGCCTTTGCCACCGTGACGGGCGCCGTCGTGGAGCTATATAACACCGACGGTTCACAGGGCGCCGCAAGAGGCGCAGGTATCGGTGCGGGTATTTACAGCGGGCCCAATGATGCATTTGTCGGCCTCAAGCCGATTAAGACCATCGAACCCGATGAGAAACAGATGCTCGCCTATCGCGAGGCGTATAACAGATGGCAAGATATTCTTGGATGCGAATTGGAAAGGAGGCAAAGAGATGACAGTTGAAAAAACCTTGAACCGGCTGCTTGCCCCGTTGGAAACGAATTGCCGAAGGCCACTGGCGCAGCTTTGGTGCGGGCTTCTAACCGCGGGGCCAGGACACTCTATCGTGACGCGATGCATAGTCGCGTCGATTATGGTGGTGGCAGCCTGCGGGTTGGCAAATGCCCGGTGGCAGCCGGTCAAAGGGCCGTTGATGACACGGTGGGCAAAGGACGTTCGCCCGGATAACGTCCACCGCGAGTATCCTCGGCCGCAGATGGTTCGCAGGGACTGGATGAGCCTCAACGGCCTGTGGGAATATGCTATACTGCCTGAGGATGCCCCTGAACCCAAAAGCTATGAGGGCGAGATTCTCGTCCCATTTGCCGTCGAATCATCGCTTTCCGGCGTTGGCAGGGCTGTCGGAACTGAAAAAAAGCTTTGGTACCGCCGCAGCTTTGAGATCCCGAACAACTGGCAAAACAAACGCATCCTGCTTAACTTCGAAGCGGTTGACTGGGAGACAACGGTATGGGTCAATGGGAAAAAATTAGGAACTCATCGGGGTGGATATGACCCCTTTACGTTCGACATCACTGATGCGCTCGAAGATGCCGGAACGCAGGAAATAGTCGTTTCTGTTTGGGATTCCACCGATGACGGACGGCAGGCCCGTGGAAAGCAGAAAAGCAAACCACGCCGAATATGGTACACCTCGACAACCGGCATATGGCAGAGTGTCTGGCTGGAGCCTGTGGACAGGGCCTGCATCAGGTCGTTGAAGATTGTTACGGATATTGATGCTGAGCTGGTGTCTGTTACTGCCGTGTGCTCAGGCGACACGGTCAATTGTAGTATCGAGGCACAGGCAAAAGACAAGCGATTCATAGTAAGCAAAACCGAAGAAAAAGTCGGCAAAGAAATCAATCTGGCCATAAAGGAGCCTAAGCTCTGGTCGCCTGATTCGCCGTACCTTTATGACCTGAAACTGACATTGAAGGATAGCCAGGGCAAAAAACTTGATTCCGTGAAAAGCTACTTCGGAATGCGAAAGATTGCACTCGGAAAGGACCAGGACGGTATCACAAGGATGTTCCTAAATAACAAGATCCTCTTTCAATATGGTCCTCTGGACCAGGGTTTCTGGCCGGATGGAGTATATACCGCGCCCACCGATGAAGCACTTCGATATGACATCGAGATGACAAAGAACCTCGGCTGCAACATGGCCCGTAAGCACGTAAAAATAGAACCGGCCCGCTGGTACTACTGGGCGGACAAATTGGGCCTTCTTCTCTGGCAGGATATGCCAAACGCGATGATGCGCCGCGTGGAAGAGCCCACCCCGCCCAAGTTTACCGAGGAATCCGAGCGGCAGTTTGAACTTGAGCTGAGGCGCATGGTGCAGGCCCGTTGTAACCACCCATCCATAATCATGTGGGTGGTCTTCAACGAAGGCTGGGGGCAGAAGGGCAAAAATGAAACCGAACAACTTGTAAACGTCGTAAAGGACCTCGACCCCACCCGCCTCGTCAACGAGGCCAGCGGCTGGACAAATATGGGCTTTGGTGACATCCGTGACGTCCACAGTTATCCGGGCCCCGACGCGCCGGCCAATGAAGAAAAACGCGCCGCGGTTCTCGGTGAGTTTGGCGGCCTGGGTTTTCCCGTCCCGGGTCATCTCTGGCATGAAGAAGCCAGTTGGGGGCACCACGGCACCGTGAAGACAACCGACATGATGACCGAGAACTACGTGAACCTGCTCGCCAAGGTGTCGCCGCTGATTGAGAAGGGGCTGTGTGCGGCGGTGTATACACAGACTACGGATGTGGAAACGGAGGTCAACGGACTTATAACGTACGACCGGGCGATGATTAAAATGGATGAAGAGAAGGTCAGGCAAGCAAACAAGCGTTTGGTGAGCAGTCTCGGTGTGCGAAGGAAAAGTGGATGGGCGCCGGCGAAGGGGCCTTTGATGACGCGATGGGCAAAGGATGTCCGCCCGGATAACGTCCACAAAGAGTATCCCCGCCCGCAGTTGGTGCGCACAAACTGGCTTAACCTTAACGGCCTTTGGCAGTACGCTGTGACCGGCAAAGACCAGGACAAACCATCGAGCTTCGACGGTCGGATTCTTGTGCCTTATCCCATTGAATCCTCTTTGTCCGGCGTAATGAAGGCAGTGACGCCACAACAGCGCCTATGGTATCGACGCACTCTTAAGATTCCCGCCGGCTGGAAGAAAAAACGCGTGCTGCTTCATTTCGGCGCCGTTGACTGGGATTCGACGGTCTGGGTGAACGGCAAGGAGCTCGGCTCACATCGTGGCGGCTACGACCCGTTTACTTTTGACATTACCGATGCGCTGAAGTCGGACGGCCCACAGGAGATTATCCTCAGCGTGTACGACCCGACCGACGAGGGCGCCCAGCCCAAGGGAAAGCAGGTCCTAAGACCCCGCGGCATTCGATATACGGCGACGACGGGTATCTGGCAGACCGTATGGCTGGAACCTGTCGAGCGCGCCTATATCAAAAAACTCAAAATCGTAACCGATATCGATGCAGGCGTGGTGACGGTAAACGCCTTGTGCTCGAAGGCGGCCGCCGGGCTCGACGTCGAGGCGGAGGTCAAGGACGGCTGGTTTGCCGTGGGCAAACGCACCGACAAGGTCGGAAAAGAAATTATTCTTCCAATAAAGAACGCAAAGCTCTGGTCGCCTGATTCACCGTTTCTGTACGATTTGAACGTGACATTAAAGGACGGCAGCGGCAGGGGGGTTGATTCGGTAAAAAGTTACTTCGGTATGCGCAAGGTCTCACTCGGCAAGGACGAAAAACAAATTCCAAGAATCTTGCTCAATAACGAGGTTCTTTTTCAATATGGCCCGCTCGACCAGGGTTTTTGGCCCGACGGGCTTCATACCGCCCCCACCGATAAGGCCCTTCGTTATGATATCGAGGTGCTGAAGAAACTCGGCTGCAACATGATGCGAAAGCACGTCAAGGTCGAGCCCGATCGGCTTTACTACTGGTGTGACAAGCTGGGTCTTCTGATTTGGCAGGACATGGCCAGCGGGAAAAACAAGGGCGAAGAGGGACAAAAACAATTCGAACTTGAGTTGACACGCATGATTGACGCGTTCGGAAATCACCCGTCGATAATTATATGGGTGATATTCAACGAGGGCTGGGGCCAGCACGACAACGCACGCCTCACGCACCTCGTCAAAAGCATGGATCCGACGCGTCTGGTCAACAGCGCTAGCGGCTGGCACGACAGGGGTGTGGGTGACATAAGGGACATTCACATGTATCCCGGACCAGCCGCACCGCTTAACGAAAAATATCGGGCGGCGGTCCTGGGTGAGTTTGGAGGCCTCGGCCTGCCCGTATCGGGCCATACCTGGCAGGACGAGAAAAATTGGGGTTATCGAAGTTTCGAGACGTTCGAAGAGCTGACCGATGCTTACGTGGCGCTGCTCGAGAGGCTCCATCCGTTGATTGGTGCAGGTCTGTGTGCGGCGGTATACACCCAGACCAGTGACGTGGAAATCGAGGTCAACGGTCTGATGACCTACGACCGCGCGATGGTCAAGATGGATGAGGCACTGATATCGGCCGCTAATCGCAAATTGTATCAAGAGCCGCCGTCGATCCGGCCCGTCGTTCCATTGAGCGGCGAAACCGATGATTTATGGCGATACACAACGACAAAACCGGCGGACGACTGGTCGGCCCTTGGCTTTGATGATTCGACGTGGCGCAGCGGCAGGGGCGGCTTTGGTCTCGACCAAGTGAACGACAGGCTTGTCGTCCGGACACAGTTGAGCGGCGAGGATACTTGGTTTCGACGCCAATTCGAGTTGACTCGGACCGACCTTGCTAATCCGAACTGGCTCGTGCTCTCCGAGGGAGTCAAAGCCCGGATTTATCTCAATGGCGAATTGCTCGCAAGGGCCGGCAGGGCGCATGGTCCGACCAGGAGCCTGGTTGCCCTCGACCAAAAGGGACGTCAGCTTCTAAAGCCCGGTCGCAATGTCATGGGCCTGTTCATTGAAAAAACGCGCCCGCTCTATCTCGACGTTGCCCTTGTTGAACTCATCGAGTGATAAGTGGCTCGGTTGACGCCCCTCAGATTATGAGCATTGCGTCACCGTACGAATAGAAGCGATAATGCCGTTCTACGGCGTGGCGATAAGCAGCCATGGTGTTCTTCAAACCGGCAAAAGCGGCCACCAGCGCAAGCAGCGTCGATCTGGGAAGGTGGAAGTTCGTTATCATTGCGTCTACGATTTTGAAATCGTACCCCGGTTTTATAAATAATTCCGTCGAGCTGCTTGCGGGGCGGACCCCTGAGCCGCGCCCGACCGTTTCAAGCGTCCGTACGGTTGTTGTGCCGACCGCAATTATTCGACCGCCTCTTGCCTTGACGCTGTTTATTACTTGAGCGTTTTCTGCGCCGATGGCAAACCTTTCCCGCTCTATTCTATGCTCTTCAAGCGTTTCTGTTTTGACCGGACGAAACGTCCCGGCCCCGACGTGAAGCGTGATGTATGCCAGGCACACCCCCTTGTCCCTCAGTTGCCCGAGCAGTTCGTCGGTGAAGTGCAGCCCTGCGGTCGGGGCTGCGACGGCCCCGGCTTTGCACGCATAAACTGTCTGATACCGTAATCTGTCTGTCTCGGCTGTTCCCACATCGTCCGATCGCTTGATATACGGCGGCAGGGGCGCAAAACCGATCTTCTCAAGGACCGTTTCGAGCTCTGCGTTCGTTTCGAGCTTCAGGTTGCATTTGCCTTCGGCGCCTTTTTCCAGAACATCTGCTCCGCAAAACGGACGTCTGTGTCTGTCTGTCAGGAAAATCGTCTCCCCAGTTTTTACTTTACGCGAGCCCTTTATCATCACTTGCCAAAGACCGGGACTGCTCTCGGTAAGCAGCAGACACTCAAGCCTAGCCCCGCTGGCGCGACTGGCAAAGAACCGTGCCTGCAGAACTCGTGTATCGTTGAGCACAAGGCAATCACCATCACCCAGGAAATCCCCGATTTTTTTGAAACGGCTGTCTGTGAATTCACCGTTCGCCCGATTGACCACCAGAAGCCCCGAATCGCTCCTGAGCGCAGCCGGCGCCTGAGCAATCAATTCCGACGGCAGGCTGTAATCAAGCTCCTCTGTTTTCATACCCAAAGATTATCAGACCAATTCCCACGAAACAAAAATTTTTTATCAGATAATAAGCTCGTTTTCCCATCTGTGCGCAATGCTCTCTCCTGTTCACCAAAGTTACCAAAATCCGCTGCCGATAGCACCTTGTAAATGAATCGCGAACGGGCAGGGCCGGACTCAGGTGACAATTATACTAAAGGGGCAGACAGATGGCCGCAAAGGAACGCTTCGAACAGACCGCCACATCTATTGCTTCACTTGGTAGAAACGAACTCAAGAGAAGAATCAAAAATTTTAAAGGCCGATTCAAGCTCGATTTCAGTGAGGAATATCTCAACAATCTCAGTCTCGACAGATTAAGGCACGTACTACTGGCTGCGATGATAAACGCAAAGGCCCGCAATTAACCTCGCACGTCTGTTTCTGCAAAAATACCCGCGCCCCAGAATCGTTATACCCCTCGAAACGCTCATTACCCACCTTCAAGCCTTGGCCTATGAAATGTGATTCCATTCCGAACATCGCTCGAAAAGCCCGGCCAACCTGCTCTGATCGAAGGTCTGTTCGGTTCAGCCCTGTACGCCCTCGAAAAAGCGCAAAAGGAAAGGCTGGAGGTGCTTATGCTCCAGCCTTTTGTGAGGCAGCTTTGATTTAGTCAATAAATTACAAGAGTATAATAAATCGACTACCTCACCGAAACCAAACTGTATTAGAAGAAAAGACCTATTCAAATGTCAAACCAAACGCTTATTGTATTATAATACACCCGCAGACTTTTGCAAGAACTTTTTTTGAAAAAAGTCATTTTTTTTCAAATTTTTTGCTTCGGCGCTTCCTTTTTCCCGTTTTTTCGCTAATTTCCGCCTTTTTTCGATCGACCGGGCTAAGGCGGGAGATCGGCAAGGCCAGCTTTACCACGAATATTCCCTCCTCCTGCAGCTCGACGCCGGCGCTGCCGCCCAGCGCCTTGACTACCCTTTCAACAAGCGCCAGACCAAGGCCGCAGTGAACACCCGTGTCCGTTCGGGACGAATCGCCCCGCCAAAAGCAGTCAAATACGTGTGCGATTTGCTCATCGGTGAGAGTGCAGCCGGTATTGGCGATTGTAATTTCCACCGAACCATCGAGCTGACGCCCCGTTGTCCAGACTTTTCCTGATTCCTCGGTATATTCGGCCGCATTTTCCAGCAGGTTGCTCAGTACAATCGATAGACCCTTTGCGTCCGACTCACAAGCCATTTGCCTGTCGAGCTGATTGTCAAAAACAATATTACGGTCAACCGCTATGTCCAGATACGGTTCCCAGCACGCGTCCATCATCTCCGCAAGGTGAATTCGGTCACGCTCAAAAGTCATCTCGTGAGCGTCCAGATGCGCCAGCGCAAGCAGATTGTCCATCATTGCCTGCATGTTCTTGGCAATTGCAAGGCAGTCTGAAAGAGAAAACCGATACTCATCCAGGTTTCGAATACGCCTTAGAGTAACCTCCAGCGTCGAACGCATCCCCGCAAGAGGCGTCCGCAATTCGTGGGCCACGTTTGCCGTAAACCTGCGCTCGCGGCTGAACGAATCTTGCAGACGGCACAGCAGGTCATTCAACGTGTCCTTTACAGGAACCATCTCGGTCGGCATCGGTTCGGTGCTTATTCGCGTGGTTAGATCGTCTTCCGAGATAGCCGCGATGTCCGCTGCAAGGAACTTGAACGGACTGAGACCTTCGCGCACAACGAACGACGCCACAAGGAACGACAGCGTGATTGTGCCCACCGAAGCAATTATCAAAAGCTCGCGAACTGAACGCAAATGCAGGTTCAAATCCGCCACACTCTGCGCTACAACCAGCGTCACCGCCTGCTGCCCGGGATTACTCTCATCTTTGCCGGTGTCACGCTTATCCTGACCGGGACGAAACTCCAGGCCCACGGCGCGGCCCGGCTGGCCGTTTCTCAGGCGAAACCCGCGAAAAACCGCCTCATCGCCGTCGCCCCTAAAACACGCCAGATCACCGCCGCCCAAAGACGGCGATCGCAACAACACCCTCCCGTCAGCGGCCCAGAACTGGTAATACGCCGGCCGCTGAGCTCCTTCGAATTCCGGTATGATTTTGTCGTGAAAACCGATTCGAATGTCCTCACCGTACGTCTCATACCTGGCCGCCGCCGCCAACATCTGAGCCGTTAATCCCAGAGAATTGTCGAACTGCTGAAATAATGTGCGCCGAATCAATGTATAGATCACGACGCTGAAAACCAACAGAAGCAACATCATCCCCAGGATCATGCCGAAAAGCAATCGGTCACGAAGTGAGCGCATCATATTTGTGTTCCCAACATATAGCCCCGCCCGCGGATTGTATGAATCAACTCGCCCCCCCCCGGACGCTCGATTTTCTTCCGCAGATAACCGATATAAACGTCCACGACGTTACTTGAGGCCGTTGAGTTGAACTCGTACACGTGCTCCCATATGTCCATTCGGGACACCGTTTGCCCCGCCCGCATTGCAAGGTACTCCAGCAGAGCATATTCTCGCGCGGTTAATTGGATTTCCTCTTCGCCCCGCCAGATCCGCTGTGTCGCCAGCTCGATTCGCAAATCCTCAATCTCGACGGAAGGATTCTTCTCCTGATAGCCGCGACGCACCAAAGCACGAATCCTTGCCAACAGCTCTCTGAAATCGAACGGCTTGACGAGGTAATCGTCCGCGCCGAGGTCAAGTCCCCTTACACGGTCTTCCAGCGTGTCTTTAGCCGTCAGGATCAGAACGTGATTTTGCCGCCCTTTGCTCCTGAACTCTTCGAGAATCCTTAGACCGTCAATTCCCGGAAGCATCAGGTCGAGAATTATCACATCGTACTCATTGCTCATCGCATACCACAGCCCCTCCTTGCCGTCACCGGTCGTGTCGACAGCAAATCCCTCCTCTCTCAGGCCCTTGGCAAGCGATTTTTGCAGAGGCAAATAGTCTTCTATGATCAACAGACGCATCTGTGCACCCAAATAAAAAAACGCCGCCGAGTGGTAAGGGGTTACTGCTCGGCGGCGCCTATTTTAACCTGGGTAATCGAATTTGTCCACACACTTCTTCGCTTAGGCTCGTTTTCCTCGCCACCCTCCTCCTCCACCTGGCCGGTTTTCCGATTGTTACGAGTCCTAACGCCCGACTCTAACGTCCGAAAACTTAGGAACCGTACCACCTGGGCAGGCTGCACTACATCATACACCACTGAGTCCGACAGCCTGCCCCGTGGTCAGGTTCACCCTACACAGGTCCACTAGCCCATGTCAGCGATTGTCGAGTACACAACATCAAAATCACGTAGTACTGTTGCCAAAGAGCGATTTCAACTATCGAATCCAATACTAAACATACAAAAGCATAGATTAGAAAATTATGAGAATTGCGTTTTTTTCCCGTTTTCTAAAAAAATTTTTTTAACGTCCCAAAGGTTCTGGATCAACCAAGGTTCGCGGGACCGAGCAAAATCGTTCGGGGCCCCAGCGGGCAAAATTACCCCCCTGCCGCCCTAATTTTGCCCGCTGCCCAAACGATTTTGCTCTTTGAAACTTGAAACGTGCCAAAATCAACCACAAACTTTGGGACGATACTAAAATTTTTTAGGGCTTTCACTTAAGATACCCGGTTTTTTCCCGTAAACCCGGGCGGCACAGCGGCCATTCTACATGCTGCTATGGTCGCAAACTCTTATTCCAAAAGAATTTAGAAAAAAGCAGCGAACAGGCGAATCCGACTTTGGCCCCCAACTGCGCCGACGCGGTGGGTGCAGAAGGATTTTCCCCGGACCAATTGCTCCGAAGAGGGATTCAATTAACCCTCCTCAACAGAACCTGTGAGTGACCGGTGGCAGTGAATCTTGCATTTTGGAAATTGCTGCTCAGGTATCTACTCCGGGCATTCGAGCCAGTAGTAGTTGCTGGCATATGGTAGAAGCATGCTCACCAGGACACTGACATCATTGGGGGCTAACCAGCCGTCACCTGTCAGGTCCCCGCAAGAACCCGGAGGCGCTTCCCTCCAGTAATATGCACTGGCATACGGCAGAAGCATGCTCACCAGACTGCTCACATCATCGGGCGCCAGCCACTCGTCGCCCGTCATGTCCCCTGAGCAAGCACAATCACATGCATCGCCCACGCCGTCGCCTCCGTAACCGTGTCTGCTCAGACCCTTCCGGTATTGCTCTCGAACCTCTTCCGGCGTCAAGACCCTGTTGTACACTGCAACCTCGTCAACAATCCCGTCGATATACTCACTCGTAAGCGAGCGATACGCTCCGATCACTGCATAGGTATCGGAAATGGACCCTCCCCAAGATGCGGAGCTCTTGCTGCTGTCCTCGACGCTGTTGACATAGAGAGTAATAGTACCCGCGCTGTTATCGTAAACACCGACAAGATGGTACCATTGCTCTTCGTATAGTTCCGTGCCGCCGTCGAGATAGTCGGATCCGATTCTCATGTGTGGTGTATTAATGTATGTAACATAGAGGGTATACCACCCGCCACTGCTTCCGTACGAATATATACAATCGTATGAGTACTCGAGTTTGTGGAACTTTACCCAGGCTACAATGCTCACATCCTGTCCGTGCAGATTGAGATTGCTGCTTGTGGCCGTTTTGACGTAGCTGGAACCGTCAAAATCCAGCGCGCCGTTGACTATACCTTCGGTCCATTGCGCCCCTTGAATCGTCCCGTGATTACCATCAACCGAATCATTGGCTGTGGGGCCGGCGCCTTCGTCGAATTTCCAGTAGGAGACCGCGCCTTCGACCGGCTCGCTGTCCGCCTGGTCCGAGTTGGATGCTTCCGGACAGTTATCGCAGACGTCCCCGACACCATCCTGGTCGGAGTCGCTCTGGTCCGGATTATAGATATACCGACAGTTGTCACAGGCGTCTCCGAAACCGTCGCCAGCCGGCACCAGGATCAGATAATTCAAATTGAACCCGGCCTCATCCACGTAAAGCTTAACCGTATGAGGACCGTCACTCAAGCTGACCGACCCTGCTCGAATCATTGTCCAATTCTGCCAGCCGCCGGTTATCGGCACTTTTACCGCGCCAAGATCGGCACCGTCGACTTCGGCTCGAACAGCTCCCTCCGTATCCTCCGCCGACGTTCGCAAAGCGATTGAATAGTCGCCCGGCGCCACGATGTCAACATCGTAGCTGAGCCATTCATCCGCAGCCGTCCAGCCGACGTCGTATCCGCCTCCGGTATCAAGGCACTCTTCGATGTCCACCAGATTACCGTTGCTGCAAGCATCCGACCTGTACTCGCCGCCGTTGTTGGGTGCGTCCGAATCAGAACAGCCGGTATAATCCTCCGCTTCTATCCGAATCCGGCTCCCGTCGCTGTCTGCCTGATCCGGATTCGCCGCGTTCGGACAATTGTCCTCTGAATCGGATACTCCGTCGCCGTCCGAATCACCTGCAAGGGCCGAAGATGCCCGGATATAAATCTTGTCCGAGTTCACTTCCCCGTCTTTCTCGAAGTCACACTCCAGTACGTACACCGGCTCCAGGTGCTGCTGGATTGTGTCACGGTCCATCGCATAATAGGCTAAGGAAATATCATTAATCCTTATCTTCCCGGCATAAGGTATTCCCTCTATTGTTGCAGCCGCGCCCTCGTCATTGAGTTTTTGTATCGCCTCTTCCGCCGACATTATTTCAACCGTCCCCGCAGGGTCTACGTCTCTCCACACATGATACGCGCCGATAGGGTCACCGTACTCGCCAACGTATACCTTCATCCTCGAACCGGGACCTTCCACAACAAAGCCGACGTTCTCCTCTTCCACCAGCACCCTGTTGAAAATAACCTGATAATGCAGGTCCGTATGGTCAAGCATGTTGCCCGTTTCCTTCTCCTTTTCCTCTTCGCAATCCATCTTCACCATACTCTGGTAAGAATCACCGGTCAGCAGCCCGCTCTGGCCCAGAAAGTCCATGGCGTTTTGAATAGCTGTCGGTTCATCGGGAAGCGGCGGCGGATACCCGGGATAAACGTGCAGCCTCGACTTGTCCGCGTACCTGAAGCCCCCGGTCGCCTCACTTACCATCAGGTGTCTCGTACCGTCGACAAGCCACAAATGACCCCTGTTGTCACTGCCCACGTCACCCGACATACCGAACCTCGACGCCAGGTCATATACATAGGAGTCGGTTATCTGAGGAATTGTCACCGTGTAAAGCGTCACAGCCGTCAGGTCCGGAGCGTTCGGTGTGTTTACCTCAACCGTCCAGTCGTAAGTCTCGGAAAGCTCCAGTTCGCCCGTATCGACCCCTCTTTCGGCGCACTTGGACGTGCCCGGCCCCGCCACTCCGGTCTTTAGGTATTCCGACCATACTTTGTAATTCGAATCGTCTGTCGGGTCCGAAGGATTGCAGTAACCCTGCCCCCATAGGTAATCGTCTCCGCAGCCGGACGTCTCGCCGACGATGCAGTACTCCCTCGTGTTGTCGCAGTTGTCCTCTGCCATGTAAATCCACGAATCCTTCACCGTATAGGCCGTGTCGGTCACGCTGTCCTTTATCATGTAACCGGCCCACTCGTCACCGTATGTACGGTCGCCAATGTTGGTCTTGAAGCCCAGTATCAAACGGGCGCCGTCAAGAGTGGTTGCCCAATAATCATCGTTTTTCAGCGTCTGACAGGACGTAAACCCGATCCACTCCAGGTCGTCATTGCCCCACGCGTCGTACGCATCTCCCGGAACTAAATCGTCACTCGCAGGCCACGGCGGATTAAACCATGCAGAGTGCAGCGTCTTAAGCCAATACCAATCCCACTCCGTACTGCCGTGTCCGGAAAACATCGCGATATCCCGGTCGTCAACATAATCATTGTTATCGCTTCCAAAATGTGCCACTCGAGCGTCTTCATCCCCGTAATCCTTCTTGCTCCACGGACCCCGGTTATAGAGTCCGTTCAGCAGCCCCATCGCGTCCTCCTCGCAATCATCCAGATCGTTCTTTTCCTTCCAGCACCAGCAGCCCCAGTCCCAAACGGAAGGATAATCCTCGATCCATTCCCCTATCGCCCCCAGATCGCCATCGTCCGGGTCCCTTACCACCCTGGCTGTGTCATTACCTGAGCTTGTCTTGTATAGAGTGCTCCCGGCAGTGTACCCATTATAATTGCCTGTAATCGTGTAGTTCGTGTCCGAACTCACGTATGGTGTGTTCCACGTTGTCCACGCCTTCCCGCTAACCAGACTCAGCGGCGATTGCCCGAACGAGCCGGCCCCCGCCGATAATGTCACTGTCCCGCCCGGAACCGCCACGCCTCCTGATTTCACTTCGACTTGTACGTACGTATAATCACTCCTGTAGGGATAATCCGGCGAAACCGTCACCGTTGTCGTGGTCTGCTTGACCGTCAGACAGTTGCCCTGACCGTCACATTCTTTGCCCGTCCCGCAAGAAGTCCCCTGAGCGTAATTCTGAACCGCCCCCGCAGTGCCGCCCGAGCATCCGCTTATATACTCGCAGATACCCGCTGTCGCCTGCGTCGAGTCCGAATAGCTGCTGCAATTCAACGAAGAGCACGACCCGCCTCCGTCACAATATCTGGAAGTGTCGGCGTAATCGCGATATTCACAATAGCTCGTTGTTGTCGCCCCTTGAGTTCCCGATATATAATAGTAATTCAGATAATCGCAGTCCTGCACACCGCTGCACGCAGTCGAACTGTCGTAGTTGTTGCACGTCAAATCGTTGTTGCTGCAATACTCGCACGTGCCGCACGTATCTTCCAGATCGTATGAAATATGAACATTCACATCGCTGCCGTTACAATAATAGTCTTTGGTCAGCACATAGCATGTGCTGGTGGCGCTGTTCGAACAACCGGTTTCCGAACTGCTGCTTCCGCTGCAAAGACCGTCCGTATCGTCGCTGTAGCCCGTCGGCTGGGCGCCGTAAGGCTTGAATTGGTTTGTTGAAGTATCGCAGCAGGCGCCCGTCGTACATTGATACGTATTGCAGGTCGAATCGTCATCTTCACAATATTCCTCCGAGCTGCAATAATCGGCGACCGACCAGCTCCCCCAGTCCGAAACCGTCCCCGTGCACGTGCTGCTGTCGCCCGGACAATTTCTGCTTTTATATCTGACCCCCACGTCGTCTCCGGGGCTGGTGCCCCACGGACAGCCGTAGTCCGCCTGATACTGATTATCACAGACATAGGTAGAGGGCCTGTATGTATAGGTACTCGTATCACAGCATGCACCCGAACTACATTGAATCCAGACTTCGCCCTCGCTGTAGCTGCCCTGATCCCACAGGGAGTATTCGACAATACTGCCGCCCGAATATATCTCCAGCACACGCTTCTTGGTCGAATTTCCGGTGTCTCGCACGCCCCCTAATCCGGAAACGGTCATCACAGTGTCAACCGTACTGTCGCGCGTATCGGCGACGCTGCTTCCCTCGAGCGTCGCACATACTATCTGGTCGTCATTCTCCCTGCAAAAAAGATAGCCCACCTTGCCGTTTAACGGCCTGCCTATCGTAATGATAAACGATTTATAATCAGGGGCCGTTATCTCTGTTGTTGAGTTGGCGCTGACTTCACCCTGGCTGTATGTGCTGCCGTACCATAATGAATACTCAACGATACTACCGCTTGAGTAAATCTCCAGCACTCGCTTCTTGCTCGAGTTCCCCGTATCCCGAACACCCCCTAATCCGGATATCGTCATCACAGTGTCAACCGTACTGTCGCCCGTATCGGCGACCGTGCTTCCCTCAAGCGTCGTGCATACTACCTGATCATCATTCTCTTTGCAGAACAGATAACCAAGCTTGCCGCTTAGCGGCCTGCCTATTGTGACAATACAGGACTTATAATCTGGAACTGTTATCTCTGTCGACGAGCTGGCGCTGACTTCACCCTGGCTGTAGGTATCTCCGTTCCACAATGAGTACTCAACGATACTGCCGCTCGAGTAAATCTCAAGGACACGCTTCTTCGTTGAATTTCCTGTATCTCGCACACCACCTAATCCGGAGACGGTCATCAAAGTGTCAACCGTGCTGTCGCGCGTATCGGCCACCGTGCTTCCCTCGCGCGTCGCACATACTATCTGGTCGTCGTTCTCTCTGCAGAAAAGATAACCCAATTTGCCGTTTAACGGTCTGGCTATCGTGGTCATGAAAGACTTGTAATCAGGAGCCGTTATTTCCTGAGGACCGTATCCCGATGCAAGCGACAATTCCGTTGCCGCTAAGATAAGCCCGAACACCACGCACACCACAGCCGCGCTTCTCTTGTCCGAGAACGCCCCCGCTTCATTGCTGCACTGACTAGATCTCGCAGATCGCGTTCTTGATTTTGATACGACTGGTTTACTTACGTGATTTTTCCTGGACATTATTCTACCCTCCGAATTGGACGTGATTACATTTGTCAGCTCTTTTTGTCACAGCAGCCCTCGCCTTCAAGCAAAAGCATTGCCTCGACTATACCTGCCTTACCGCAGGCTAAAGAGTACTGACCCTCCGAGATTTACGACCCTCTCCAAGGGATAAGCTCCAAAAACCAGCAATCGTTTATATTAAACGATTCCGGCGTGCTTTGTCAAGAAGAAAATTTCGCTGAACTCAAATCTTCTGCGCACTTGTTGTTTAGGGCCCGCAATTGGCCCTCAACGCCACAAACAGCGATACCCTCTCGCCCCCCATCTTCCATAAATCCAGAAAAACACGCCTCAAGATAAGCTCAGAACCGCCCGCAATCCCACCTCGGTTCACCCCAAAGACACTACCACGGGTCTTTGAACTTCTCCATCCACGCCGGCCAAAGCGGCGGCCTTGGCCACTCCTTGTGCCATCTAAGCCCCCACAGCTCCTTCAGCCCCACCTTCCGCACGCGCCAGTCAAGAAAAAGGCAATTTATAGTCCCTGCCGGATGACGATTCACGCAGTAATTTCTGATTTCGTTAATATTCGGTGTCCCAAACTCCGGATCATACCCAAAGTAAATTTGCCCGTCATATTCCGGAGGCATATCCACAATGCGCGGCACACCGCCTCCTGCGCCGTCCATCAATACCGGCACCTCGAAGGCCCCTTTCTCACGTGTTCTCAGCCAACTTGTCTTTTCTTCGGTATACTTGTTACCGGGCTCGCCCGCGTGGCCATTTTGAGCGTAGCTGACAAGAAGCTCCGGATAATATCTGCCGTCCGGGAATGTCACATCTGCTGCAACCCTTGCCTGGTTTCTTCCGCCCCTCCGCGACTTGGGATTGTTCCCGGGATTCGTCGGATACGTGCCTTTTTTCTTCGCTGACGGACAAAGCAGAATCTTAATCTCCTTACTGTAATATGTATACAATTCCCGCCACCACCCATCCGGCAGCCTGTCCTCATTGCTGTCGGCAAACATCTCGTAAGCAAGCGCCAGATGGCGAACGTTCGACTGGCACACCGTTGCCTGAGCCATTTGTCTTACCCGCCCAAGAGCCGGCATCATTATCGACATCAAAAGAGCGATTATAGAAATAACCACCAGCAGTTCGATCAAAGTAAAGCCACGTGTTCGCCTTTCCCCGTCAATCTCTTTTTTCGTCCCTGCCCTGCTCATATCTTGACACCCGCGACTTTCTTGTATCAAATTGTGGGCGGTGATTTCTTACCGTCGTATTATTGTATTTTCTGCATCGCTTCAGGAGTACGACCCCCCCGTTCACCCCAAAGACACTACCATGGGTCTTTGAACTTCTCCATCCACGCCGGCCACACCGGCCAAAGCGGCGGCCTTGGCCACTCCTTGTGCCATCTAAGCCCCCACAGCTCCTTCAACCCCACCTTCCGCACGTGCCAGTCAAGAAAAAGGCAATTTATAGTCCCTGCCGGATGCCGATTAACGCAGTAATTTCTGATTTCGTTAATATTCGGTGTCCCAAACTCCGGATCATACCCAAAGTAAATTTGCCCGTCATATTCCGGAGGCTCATCCACCACCCGCGCTGCACCGCCTCCGGCGCCGTCCATCAATAGCGGCACTTCAAAGGCCCCTTTCTCACGTGTTCTCAGCCAACTTGTCTCTTCTTCTGTATACTTCAGACCGGGCTCACCCACGTGGCCGTTCTGAGCGTAGCTGCCACGGAGCTCCGGATAATACCTGCCGTCCGGAAATCTCACGTCTCCCTCGACCCACGCATGGTCTCTTCCGCCCCTCCGCGACTTGGGATTGTTCCCCGGATTCGTCGGATACGTGCCTTTTTTCTTCGCTGACGGACAAACCAAAAGCTTGATCTCCTTGCTGTAATATGTATACAAATCCCACCACCACCCGTCCGGCAGCCTGTCCTCATTGCTGTCGGCAAACATCTCGTAAGCAAGCGCCCACTGGCGCAGGTTCGACTGGCACACCGTCGCCTGGGCTATTCGTTTTACCTGCCCAAGAGCCGGCATCATTATCGACATCAAAAGAGCGATTATAGAAATAACAACCAGAAGCTCGATCAGCGTAAAGCCACGTCTTCGGTTTTCCCCGTCAATCTCTTTTTTCGTCCCTGCCCTGCTCATGTTTTAACACCCGCGACTTTCTTGTATCAAATTGTGGGCGGTGATTTCTTGCTGTCATATTATTGTATTGTCGCCACCGCTTCAGCAGTGCGACTTGGCACAGTTCACCGGTTCCGGCAGTCTTGCCGGGATTACGGATCTGGGAAACGGCTCATCCACGGATAATTGTCCCAATCCGGCCAAAGCGGTGGCCTTGGCCACTCCTTGTGCCATCTAAGCCCCCACAGCTCCTTCAGGCCAACCTTCCGCACGTGCCAGTCCAGAAAAAGGCAGTTCACAGTCCCTGTCGGGTGACGATTCACACAGAAACTCCTGATTTCGTGGATATTCGGTGTCCCAAACTCCGGGTCATACCCAAAGTAGATTTGCCCGTCATATTCCGGAGGCTCATCTACTACACGTGGAACGCCCCCGCCTGCCCCGTCCAGAAGCACCGGTGCCTCGGGCGCACCTTTATCACTTGTCCTCAGCCAACTGGCCTCTTCTTCTGCATACTTTAAATCGCAACCCCCCACGTGGCCGTTCTGACCGTAGCTCCCAAGAACCTGCGGTACTAATCTGCCGTCCGGAAATTCCACTTCCGCCTCGACCCATGCCTGGTTTTTTCCGCCCCTGCGACAGCCGGACTCGCGTCCGGGATTGCACGGATACATACCTTTCTTCTTGGCTGACGGACAAAGCAAGAGCTTAAGCTCCTTGCCGTAGTAATTGTACAAATCATACCACCAGCCACAGGGCAGCGTGTCGCCGTTGCTCTCGGCGAACATCTCGTACGCAAGGGACATGTGTCGCAGGTTCGAAGTGCACACCGTCGCCTGGGCTATTCGTTTTACCTGCCCAAGAGCCGGCATCATTATCGACATCAAAAGAGCGATTATAGAAATAACAACCAGAAGCTCGATCAGCGTAAACCCGCCTTCGTGTCTCCTCCGCCCCCTGCAACACGCGACAACATTGATCATAATCTTCGGTACTCCCACAATCTCACGCCGCTTCTATCCACCGGTAAAACCTTTGCACTCCCGACGTAGCAACAGGATTCCCTCTAACAGTCTATCCTATGCGCCCACTCGGCCGGGCCAAAAGCCCGCCGCCTGCCGTTTCGCTAATGCCGTCCGCATCACTACGGATCTCTGAGCTTCTTCATCCACTCCGGCCACACCGGTAGCGAAACAGGATCACCCGTCCCGCCATCACCCCGCGGCCAAAGGCGGTGCCACTTCAGCACCCATAATTCCTTCAGCCCGACCTTACGGGCGTGCCAGTCCAGAAACAAAACGTTCACCGTACCAGCCGGATGGCGATTAATGCAGAAGCCTTTGATTTCGTTGATGTCCATCGGGTCCGATAAGTATGTCTGACCATCGAACTCCGGAGGTGTATCCTCGGGAAGCGGAACCCCGCTACCAGCCGCATCCGCGATGAACGGGGCCTCTTGTATCCCTTTCTGGCGAGTCGTCAGCCAGTCGGTCTCTGGACCTGTTTCATTCCAATCCGTGCCCCCAACGTGCATGTTCTTACCGTAGCTGAACTTGATATATCTGTCTATCCCGTCCGGAAAGCACCCCTCACCGGACCACTGGGCTGCGGCTTCGAACTTACCCCCCCTGAACTGGTCGGGCTCATTATCGTCGTCGTGAACACGTCCCCTTTTCTTCGCCGCAGGGCACAGCAGAAGATCAAGGTCCTTGTAATACTTATAAAGCTCGCATACAAACCCCGCAGGTGCTTTATCGTTGTTATCGTCGCCAAACATCTCCCCGACAATCCCAAAATGCCGGAGATTCGACAAGCACACCGTCGCCTGGGCTATTCGTTTTACCTGCCCAAGAGCCGGCATCATTATCGACATCAGAAGTGCGATAATAGAAATAACCACCAGAAGCTCTATCAGCGTGAATCCTTTAGCATTCCTTTTCATAATCTCGTCTCTGCCTTTCTTCCTGTAAAAAACAACTCAACGTTCATTTTTCAAGATGCGCCCATGCCCGGTTCTGTTCCATAAATTTCTTCCCGGCCGGCTTTTCCGTAACCATACTCCTCTTGCTCTTCTTGAATTCGGCCCGGCGTGCGGCTGCACTCCCGCGCCGCTCTACCTCATAATCCAGCGTTTTCCCTTATAAATCGTCCGAGCTTCCGACCGGAAGACCGGGTCGCCGCCTATCGAGTAGCTCAATTCCAGCGTCTTGCGAAGGTAAACCTTCTTCGCCCTGCCCGATGCATCTTTTGCCACAGGGTGCTCGATCGCAGCCGTTTCATTGCTCAGACCCGATATGAAAAGCTTAATGTTCCTTGCTCCCGCGTCGAAATCATGCCATATCACCACAATATCCTTCGTGTTGTCCTGGCCCTGCAGTATCTTGCTGCTGGTCCGCTCAAGGTCCTCAAGGAACGGATACTTTAGCTGATGACGAAGCTTTATCTGCTCGAAGACCTGTGGCCGCACGCCCCGCCCGGCTGGTATTATCTCGAACGTATCGGTCATCAGCTCGCATTTCGGGTAAAAATCAACGTCGCCCCCGCTCTTGTTGACGAGCGTCAGAATCGTATACCAGAACCGCCTTGGCTCGCTTTCCCCACCAAAAGTTAACGTTATCTGCTGAGGATGCTCAAAAACCGTCTCAACCGTCCACTCCGAGGGAAGCGGCAAAATAGCCGGCTCAGGCGCCGCCAAACACGCGCAAACCCCAACAATCCAAACCCCCACAATCTCAAAAATCGTCTGTTTCATCGTACACACCTCACAAAACAGCCGCGCACCCTATCACAGCAACATATTTTACACTATTATCGACCCGCTGCCAAGAAGTTTTTTCCCTCACCACCCGATTTCTGCCCCGCTCGCACCCAAAACCACCCTCAACACACCCGAACACGCAACAAAATGCCCCTTCCTCCGACCCAGGACCCAGTTTTCCGCCCGCTCACACATCAACTCAGCTTATCGCAGATTCAGCACCTTCCCCCCGCCGCCTGGGGCATTCGGTCCGTCGGTTCTTGACCAACCATTTGACCTTGCCTCTTTAACAGAAATTTGGTATTATAAAAGAGTGTATTTGCGAGGGCTGAGGAAGACTTGACGTTAAGCGGGAAGCGTCGGACTATGTTTACAGACCTGCATCTTCTTATCGTTGCTGCTTCACTGCTGGTTCTGGCTCCAAACGCGACTGCACATCAGCTTTGCCCAACCGGCGATCTCAACAACGACTGCCAAGTCGATCACAACGACCTGTGTGAGTTCACAGGCCAGTGGCTCAACCCACCGGGCAGTTGTTTCGGCGACGGCTGCGCAGACTTCGATGGTGTTGACGGCGTAGAAGCTCTCGACTTCGCCGTTTTTATGGCCGACTGGGGCGAAAAGAGAATTCCTCTGGTAATCAACGAATTCATGGCGTCTAACCACAGCACAATCGAAGACCCGGACGAACCTCTTGAATTCCCTGACTGGATTGAGCTCTATAACGCCGGCCAGGACACCATCGACCTCACCGGAATGTATTTGACGGACGATATGGACGAACCTCAAAGGTATCAAATTCCAACCGGAGTAGATATCGCTCCCGGCGGGTATCTCGTTTTCTGGGCCGACGGCGATGATGGGCAGGGTCCAACACATACGAACTTCAACCTCAGCGCTGAGGGCGAGGAAATCGGACTTTTCGACACTGATGGTCAGACGTTGATTGATAGCGTCACCTTCAGCACACAGAACACGGATTTCTCTTACGGTCGTTACCCCGACGCAGGCGACAGTTGGCGCGCCTTCGGAGCGCCGAGTGATCCGGACGTACTGAGCTTTATGAATGTCGATTTTGGAGCAACCGGCCAGGAGACGCCCGAAAACTTTGTCCCTCTTGGTCTTGATTTCTCCGACCGGCGCGCCTCGGTTCAGTTCGACGCCGGTCACGGCCTGCCCGAGGGAGTAACCGTCGAACTTGAGCCTACCAATCCCAGCGACGGTCTTGAGTTCGGCAATTACATCGATGGGGCCGATTTCCTGATCGGCGACCAGGTCAAACCGGACAGTTATGAGGGTGGCCTGCGACTGACAATTACCGGCCTTGCTCCCGCCGACTACACCCTGATCACATACCACAACGCCGTCTCCACGCAGCGGTCCGATTTCGACATTTACCTCGACGGCCAAATCTACAGCCAGGCAAATCCGCAGTCGAGTACGTATGCACTCGGCAGTGCCGCAGCCGCTGTAACCAGCTTCACGCTGGCTGGTGACGACGACGATATCGTGGTCGAATTTCGCCCGACTTCCCCCGGTACCGGCGGCTACAACCGCGTCGCGCTAAACGGCTTCAAGCTCTCAGACGAGGCAATAACGCCTTCCGGTGTCACGCCCGGCGAACAGAACAGCGGCGGCTATATCGGCGTTGTTACCCCCGTGCTCTTCACTCAAGAGCACGGTTTTTATGAAACGCCGTTCCAGGTGCATATTACCTGCGACACTCCTGAAGCCGCAATCCGCTACACGACCGATGGCAGCGAGCCTGACGAATCATACGGAACGTTACTCGACGGACCTGTCACTATTGACAAGAGCACCTGCGTCCGCGCGATGGCCTTCAAATCCGGCTGGCTCCCGACCGGATCGTATACCCAGACCTACATCTTTCTCGAAAACGTCCTCTCACAGACAAAGCCCCCCGGTTTCAATGACGAAATCGACTGGGATATGGACCCCGAAGTCCTGAACGACCCGCGCTACGCCGGCGATACAATGAAAAACGCACTTAAGGCTATCCCAACCCTTTCGATTGTAATGGAATACGAGGATGTATTCGGAAGCGACGATGGCATCTTCCTCAACGGCGGTCAGTGCGGCGGCAACCGCGCCTATGAACACCCGGCCTCGCTCGAATTGATCTATCCCGACGGTCGCGACGGTTTCCAGATTAACTGCGCCGCCCAGCCGCACGGCGCCATCAGAAGAGGCAAAAAGCATTCTATGGACATGCAGTTCAAATCGACGCACGGTCCGGCAAAACTGAGGTACCCGCTTTTCGAATCTGCCCCCCTCCATGCCGATTCGGCCGCCGATGTTTTCGACAGGTTCGTCTTGCGGGCCGGATTGGGAACGAGCTGGGCCACTAACGGCTCCGACAAGGTCTGCTACGCACGCGACGAATGGTCGCGAATAACACAGATAGAGACCTCCGGCGTCGGTTCACACGGCGCGTTTTTCCACGTCTATCTCAACGGCCTGTATTTCGGTCTTTATAACGCCGCCGAGGAGGCCGACCACAATTTCACTTCCGCGTATCTTGGCGGAGATGATGAAGACTGGTTTGCCGTCAAGGCCTCTATCGAGCGAGACTGTCCCGGATACATTATCAACGGCGACCGCACACGTTTCGACGAAATGGTCGCGCGAGCCGAAGCAAAAGACCTCCAGGACCCCGTCAAGTACGAAGAATTCGCCACGTTCCTCGATATAGACAGGTACATCGATTACCTCATGATCATCTGGTACAACGGCTGCGGCGACATGTACGACAATAACTGGTTCGGCGGAATGCGAATGTACCCGCCCGGACCCTTTATCTGGTTCGAATGGGATACCGAGGCCAGTTGGGGGTTTGGCTCCGGAAGCTGGCCGCCCGGAAGCCCCACGGGGCGGGCATGGTTTCCCACGAATTTCATCGAATCCTGGCAGGACCAGCATCCCACCGACGTCGCCGTCGACAACCGGATCGTCAAAATGTGGAACGCCCTCCGCGAAAATCCTGATTTCAGGATACGCTTCGCCGACCGCGTTTACAGGCACTGCTTCAACGACGGCCCCATGACCGACGAGAATTCTCAAATACGCTGGTACGCGATATGTGATTTCATCCGCGACGCCGTGATCGCCGAATCAGCCCGCTGGGGCGACAGCATGTCCGCTGTGCCCTTCAACAGGGATGACCATTGGCTGCCCGCCGTCGAATACGTAGCCAACCTGATGCAGGGCAACCCGGCCCTATTCGTCGCCGAGCTGCGCGCTCACGGATTCTATCCCTCAATTGACCCGCCTGTCTTCCCACACGGCGGACGGGTCGAGACAGGATACAACCTCTCCATGACCGGTCCGCACACGATCTATTACACCACCGACGGCTCAGACCCTCGCCAGGCTGTCACCGGTGATGCGGTTGGCACCGAGTACACCGGCCCTGTTGTTCTGAGCGAGTCTGTGATTATCAAGGCAAGGGCTCACACCGGCGCCGAATGGAGCGCCCTGCACGAGGCCGCGTTTGCAGTCGGACCGGTCAAAGACAACCTGCGAATCACCGAGATTATGTACCATCCCGCTGACCCGACAGCCTCTGAAATCGCAGCCGGATTTGCCGGCGACGAGGACTTCGAGTTCCTCGAGTTCCAGAACATAAGCGAAACTGACAGCATAAATCTCGCCCTCGTCAAATTCACCGACGGCATCGATTTCACCTGCCCCGCCTTC
>Ga0180438_10001864_pt1 | contig 36190 bp, 33 predicted proteins | sample SS_ome_12_FD_132455 | JGI IMG/M metagenome (GOLD analysis project Ga0180438, IMG submission 132455) | Hypersaline lake sediment archaeal communities from the Salton Sea, California, USA - SS_3_D_2 metaG | ecosystem: Environmental > Aquatic > Non-marine Saline and Alkaline > Hypersaline >... | reverse complement strand
GCCGTTGGAGAAACTCTGTTCCGCCTCTTCAAGAGAGACCGCGTTGTCTAGGGAATATGAGCCGCACGCCACGCGCATGAGCCGCTCCAGGTGCGCTCCCGTTCCCAACGCCTTACCCATATCCATGGCCAAGGCACGCACGTAGGTACCCCGCGAGCACTCGACCAGCACCCGGAACGAAGGCGGCGTCCACTCGACGATGGCAAGGTCGTAGATCTCCACCTCTCTGGGAGCACGTTCGATCTCTATTCCCTGGCGGGCGAGTTCATACAGGGGTCGTCCCTTGTGCTTGAGGGCCGAGTACATGGGAGGCACCTGCTCGACGCGTCCCTTGAAGCCGGTGAGCACCATCTCGACCTGTTCCCGAGGAGTGCTGATGCCTGAGAGACTGCGCAGAACTCTGCCTTCGGCATCACCCGTGTCTGTGGTAACACCCAGTCGCATCTGCGCATCGTAGCATTTCTTTCCGTCCATGAGGTACTCGCTGACCCTCGTGGCCTGCCCCACACAAACCAGCAGGACGCCCGAGGCTGCGGGATCCAGAGTCCCCGCGTGACCAACCCGTCGTACACCGGTGGCCCTGCGGATCCTTTCCACCACGTCGTGCGACGTGAGGCCCGACGGCTTGTTGATGTTCAGGATGCCGTTGAAGGCAGCCTTGCCGCGGCCGCCAGGCAGGAGCACTGCCCCACTTTTGTCACCCTGACATGCCAGGCAGAGCTCCCTGATGTCCCTACCGCGCTCCATGCCCATGTCTCAGGATTCCGAAGTTGCCTCTGGATCGTCAGAGTCCAACACCTCTCTGGCTTTGGAGATGACTGCTGGTATCACCTGCTGCAGATCGCCTTCCACCACGGCCCCCGCAGCCTGAGGGTGCCCCCCGCCTCCGAAATGGACGGCGATGGGAGAGATGTCTACTCGCGGTCGGGATCTCATGCTGATCTCGACGCGATTGGCTTCGCCTTCTTTGAAGACGATTGCCGCCCAGGCCTCGCGTACTGTGGCCAGAAGGTTGACTATGCCGTCTCCGTCGCCGGAGTCGGCATGGCACTCCTCTCTCATTCGAAGCGTGTTGACGGACCACACGAGACGTCCATCCAGCTCCATGCGACTGAGAATCTGGCCCCAGAGACGCAGTGTACCCAGGCCCTTGCTCTTGTAGTAGTACTCGTTGATATCTGTCAAAGAAGCGCCGAGCCCCACCAGCTTCGAGGATACCTCTAGGGCTCGGGGTGTCGTGTTGGAGGTGCTGAAAGAGCGGGTGTCCGTGACGATGCCGGTCAACAGGTAGCTCGCCAGAAGTTGATTCAGTGGGATCTCCCAGTCTCGCAGAAGATCGAAGATGATTTCTGCCGTCGCCGTAGCATCAGTCCTTACCAGGTTGATCGTGCCGAATCCGGTGTTGGTGACGTGATGATCGATGTTCAAGATGGGCAGGTCCGTGGTCAGCACGTGCTCATAGATTTGGCCAATCCGGCCAGGGTCGCTCGCGTCCACTGTAATGACCAGGTCGTGATCCGTGACCTGTGGCGTGCCGAACTCCTCAACGCCTGGGAGAAAGAAAAGGAATGCAGGCACTGGATCGCGGCAGGCGAGGGTGCACTCCTTGCCCATCTGCCTTAAGGCGAAGGCCAGGGCGAGAGTGGAGCCGATGGTGTCGCCGTCGGGGTCCACATGGGCGATGAGGAATATCTTCCGGGCACGGTTGATCGCTTGCCGCGCTTGCTGACTCATTCTTCCTCATCCTCCCGAGTGATATCCAGGTTCTGGAGGATTCGGTCTATCTTGAGTCCTTGCTCGGTTGATCCATCCAAGTGGAAGGCCAACTCGGGCAGGTATCGCAGATATACTTTGCGCCCCAACTGACGGCGTAGGTAGCCCGAGGCCTTTTGCAGAGCTTGCAGACTGGCCTGCTGCCCCTGGGGATCGCCAAGGAACGTCACATAGACATGGGCCTGGCGCAGGTCGCTCGTGGTTTCCACTCCAGTGACCGTCACGAAGTCAAGTCTCGGGTCCGCCACCTCTCGCTGCAGTGTCTCACTGAGAGCTTCTCGTAACAGGGCATTCACCCTTCTTTGTCTTCGGGTAGGCATCTCTCTTCACCACGGTATGTCCTAGTACTGACTGCCAATCGATGGTGCACTTGCGATCCTCAAGCCACTCGTTCTACGCGGTAGATCTCCAGCACATCTCCTTCCTCGAACGCGCCAAAGTCCTCGACGCCCACCCCGCACTCAAGGCCGGCCGGAACCTCGGTAACGTCCTCGGTGAAACGCTTTAGCGAAACAACCTTCCCGTCGTGTACTGGTTCACTGTTCCTGAGAACCCTTGCTCGGGCGTCCCTCTGCACGCTGCCGTCTTCCACGTACACTCCAGCAACGCGGCCCGCTTTCGAGCCTCGGAAAGTGGCTCTGACCTCGGCATGGCCGATGATCACGTCTTCATAGACCGGCTCGAGGAGACCCTTCAATGCCTTTTCAACGTCCTCAATGAGCTTGTAGATGATGCGGTACCTGCGGACCTCCACGCCTTCGCGCTCCGCCATGGCTTGGGTCGCGGGCTCGGCGCGGACGTTGAATCCGATTACGATGGCCTGCGAGGCAATGGCCAGGCTAATGTCCGATTCATTGATGTTGCCCAGGCCTGAACTGATGATCTTCACCTTGAGGTCCTCGGTTCCCAAGTCATCGAGGGAACTGATGACCGGTTCCAGGGCACCTTGAACGTCCGCTTTGAGAATAATGTTCAGTTCCTTCACCGTGCCAGCCTGCATCTGGGCGTAGAGTTCTTCGAGGCTGATAGCCCTGGCCGGGCCAAGTTCGTCGGATAGCTTGTCCTCCTTCCTCTGGGCGGTGATGGCACGCGCGGTCTTCTCGTTGCTGACCACTCTGAAGATGTCGCCCGCCTGCGGCACCTCGGATAGTCCCAGCACAACGACCGGGAAGGAAGGAGGTGCTACCTTGACTCGATTTCCCGCATCGTCGAACATAGCACGCATGCGGCCGTATATCTCTCCCACCACCACATAGTCTCCGACACGAAGTGTGCCGTTCTGCACAAGCAGTGTCGCCGAAGGGCCTCTGCTCCTGTCGAGCTTCCCTTCGATCACCGTCCCCATAGCCGGTCGATCGGGGTTCGCCTTGATAGTGGACATCTCAGCGACCAGGAGGATCATCTCCAGCAGGGTATCTATTCCTGTGCCTTGCCGTGCAGACACTGGCACAGCGATCGTGTGTCCTCCCCAGTCCTCCACCGTCAGTCCCGCATCGGCCAGCTGTTTCTTGACGGTCTCCAGATTGGCGCTGGCTTTGTCCATCTTATTGATGGCAACGACTATGGGCACGTTGGCGGCCCGGGCGTGGTCGATAGCCTCCTTGGTTTGGGGCATCACGCCATCATCCGCCGCCACGACCAGAATGGCGATGTCGGTCACCTGTGCACCACGGGCACGCATGGCGGTGAATGCCTCGTGGCCGGGGGTGTCGATGAAGGTGATCTTCTTGCCGTCGTATTCGACCTGGTAAGCGCCGGTATGCTGAGTGATGCCCCCGGCTTCCCCGTCGACGACGTTGGTGTGGCGAATGTAGTCCAGCAGAGAAGTCTTCCCATGGTTCACGTGGCCCATGACTGTGACCACGGGGGGTCTGGGCATAAGGTCCTCTACTGCCTCTTCGGAGTAGATCTCCCTCAAAGGCACTTCTTCGGGGATGGACGGCACTTCTGGCTCTGCAGGAACTTCTGCGGCTTCTGGGGGGAGTTCCTGCCGTATTTCGAATCCCAGGTCGGCAGCCACAATGGCAGCTGTATCATAGTCAACGGTCTGGTTGATGTTGGCCATGATGCCACTACTGATCAGGAGCTTCATCACCTCGATGGGGCTCACCTCCAGTAGTTCCGATAGCTCCCTGACGGAGAGCTTGTCGGGTATGCTGACGACCTTGCTCTTCTCTGCCATGTTCCATCTCCCTTCTGACAGCTTCGCTGGGTCCGCGGTGCGCGCGGCATGCCACGGTGGTTTCGCGAACTTACGGTCTGTCGAGTGCAGCTGCGACTGGATTCTCTATGTGGTGAGGCTATTGGGATAGCGGCGGTCCGCACCACGGACCAGAGAGGGGAAAGATGAGGTTGTGTGCGGGGAATGCCCTGGGTTCAGTGCTCGAATCTAAGGATTCACCGTCATCTCTCCCTTTTTCGATCCGCAAGATACTTCCCAGCCGTTGCCGACTCCTCTCTCCATGTGCTCAACGGGAGACCCACGATTTGACCATGCGCCTTCTCCATCCTAGTTGGTGTGCAACCATACACCTTGCGTCATGGCGTCGGCTGGGCAGCGACCTCGTCGAGGCGCTCGCCTGGCAGTGTATCGCAGCACCGCCGCAGAGCCTCCTTTTCGTCGCTGGCCAGCTCGGTCTTCAGAGCGTGTTCCAGGAGCCTCTTGCTCAGAGCCATTTCCCAGCATGCTCTGCTGCGGCAAAGATAGGCCCCTCGTCCGGGTTTCTTGTGCGTCTCGTCTAGTTCCACCGCGCCGCTGGGCAGGCGCACGATTCTGAGCAGCTCTCTCGCAGCACGAACCCGCCGGCATGCGACGCAAGTCCTTTGCGGAACGTGCTTGCGATGCGTCTGACTGGTCTTCCGGGCCATCATTTCCTTGGAGTCGTGCTTCGCTGTCGAATCGGCGGTCCAGGTTACCTCAGCTCTCGACTGTATCGTCCCACTCTTCCCGGCGGCGCCCCGGCTTCCTTACTTTCTTGGCGATGACTTCGCCCAAGTCCTCGTCGTAGACCAGCCTCTTGACCGGCCTTTTCTTCTTGGCAGACTGCTCGTCCTCATACGGCGTCTCGGCACTCGGCTCAGGGACCTTGCGGGGCTCTACGGACGTAGTCGCCTCTTCATCAGGTTGGCGGGTTTCAGTGCTGTCCGCTTCGCGTTCCTCGTCCTCTGCTACAGCCTCCTCCGCAGGACCATCTACCTCGGCGACGGGCTCCTCAGAAACTGCTTCTTCTTCAGGAGCCAGCGCCACCTCCTCCTCTTCAGTTGGCATTGCCGTGGCTGGCTCACCCGCCGGCTCTGGTGCCACTTCCGTTTTTTCAGGCTTGGGTTCTCTGCCGAGGATGTCTAGGACTTGTCGCTCTTCGAGAATCTGCTTCAAGTCTTGCAGAGATTTCTCTCCAAAGCCCTTTATCTCCAACAGGGCGTCGTCACCCTCTTCCATCAGATCCAGCAGTTGACCCAACTCAACTGCGCCTGCGGCGCTGAGGGCGTTCAAGACGCGCCTTGACAACCCTAGCTTCTCCAGCGGCATGTCCTCAGCGACCTCCGCCCTGGCAGCAGCTCGGATTGCCTCCTCTTCTGCTCTGCGCACAGCCCTCTCGGCTGCCTCGGTAGCGCCTATGATGTCTATACGCCAGCCCGTGAGCTTGGCTGCCAGACGTGCATTCTGGCCTTCCCGACCTATCGCCAGAGAAAGCTCCTTGTCTGGAACGATCACTGTGGCAGTTCTGCCCTTCTCATCATCTTCGGAGAGTTCTGCGCCAACGGGACGAGCGGGACTAAGAGACTTGCCAATGAATTCCCTAGGATCAGAGCTCCAGGCTATCACGTCGATCTTCTCGCCGTTGAGTTCGCTGACGATACTTTGAATCCGGACACCCCGCATACCAACACAGGCGCCAACCGGATCGATACCTTGCTGCAGGGCAGCCACGGCCACCTTGGCCCGAGATCCTGCCTCGCGAGCAATGGCCTTGATCTCCACGAGCCCGTTGTAGATTTCTGGGACCTCCACCTCTAACAGACGCCGTAGCATATCGGGATGGCTGCGCGACGCAATGATCTCTGGGCCGCGGCTGGTTTTGGTCACCTCGAGTATTAGGACTCTGATCTTCTGCCTGACGTAGTAGCGCTCATTCGAAACCTGCTGGCTACGAGGGATCAGAGCCTCAATGCGCCCCAGGTTGATTGTCACGCCTCTGGCGTCCACGCTGTGCACGGTGCCGCCGACGATCTCACCTTCTCGCCCGACGAAGGATTCGTACAGTGCGTCGCGCTCAGCTTCCCTGATGCGCTGCAGGATGACCTGCTTCGCTGTCTGGGCCGCGATCCGTCCGAAGTCGGGAGGGGTTGTCTCCTCCAGGATGATGTCTCCCAGCTCCGCATCCGGCTTGATCTCTCTGGCCTGGGTAAGACTGAGATCCGTCTCAGGATTCTCGACTGTCTCTACGACCTCCCTTCCTGCAAACATCTTGATCTCGCCGGAGGAAGGATCGATCTTGGCTTCAAGGTGCTGGTTGGTGGCGAAATCGCGCTTGTACGCGGAAGCCAGCGCTTGCTCGAGGGCTTCCAGTACGACTTCGACAGTGAGCCCACGCTCCGCGCACACTTGGTTTATTGCCCTGATGAAATCAGTCTTCATCTCCCAGCAGTCCTCTGTTCCATTGCTCCCCAGACGAGAGACGCCGCGACGGACATCGTCAGAGAGACCGACAACTCCCCCAGGTATGCACAATAAGAAAAGTGGGGCATGCCCACTTTTCGAGGGGAGTGACTACTCTGATCGTATTATAGCACATTTCCCCTATTCCTGCAAGAGCCTGGGCCCATCGGCAGAAGGAAACTGGCTATGTGCAGCGGAGTCAGAGCGCCGAATCATGTGGGGAGAGCTCGAGAGTCCTGGGCGACGGCAGTACACAGTGACCGCTATCCCACAGGTTTGATGGACGGTAGAGGTGGCCCGCGCAAAGGTTCTGGTTTGTGAGGTGATGTTTGTAGGCAGCAACATTCGTAGTTGCGAGGCACGGGGCTCCGCGGAGAGGCGGGGTTCGATCCTTGATGCAGCTATCAGAGCTGTCTCAGAGTCTGAGATGCAGGCCCTGTGAGAACTTGCGCGGTGCCGAGTAGGATCCGGGTACTTAGCAGTGCGGTCCCAACATGGCTCGTACCCTGTCCTCGACCTCGAAGGGGGAAACGACGCCGCCTGTTGGGGCCGAGCGGCTCTTGATCTCCACTCCACCCGCGCTCAGGCTTCGAGCACCCACTGTGATCCGAACCGGGAGGCCAATTAGGTCTGCGTCGTAGAACTTGACTCCAGCGCGCTCGTCTCGGTCATCGTACAGGAGCTCGAACCCTCTCTCACCCAAGTCGCTGTACAGTGAGGTAGCCGCGTCGGAGATCTCTGGATCATCCCCCAGAGCGATCAAGTGGATGTGGTAGGGGGCAATGGACGTGGGCCAGACAATACCATTGTCGTCGTGACACTGCTCCACGACCGCGGCCATGAGGCGTCCGGTGCCTATGCCGTAGCAGCCCATCACCAGCGATTGACTCTGGCCTTCGGTGCCCAAGAAGGTCGCTGCCATCAGTTCGCTGTACTTGGTACCGAGCTTGAAGATGTGACCCAGCTCGATACCCCTCGCGGCTCGCAAGAGCCCGCCACAGCGCATACACTGGTCACCCTCTCGCACGGTGGCGATGTCCGCCAGTAAGTCGACCTGAAAATCACGGGGATAGTTCACGTTGCGGAGGTGATAGCCCGCCTTGTTGGCTCCGGCCACGAAGTTGCTGCCACAACCGATCGATTCGTCAGCAACGATCCTTACGTTGCCAGGCTGTCCGGCGGGGGAGGCATAGCCAGCGACGATTCCTGCCTTCCCCACTTCAGCTTGCTCGGCCAGCCTCAACTCGGTCACCTGCAGCAGGTTAGCCAGCTTGGAATCGTTGACTTCCAGGTCGCCGCGGATGACCACGAAGACGAGTTCCTCTTGCGCGATGTAGAAGATCGCCTTGAGCGTCTTGTCGGGGCTGACATTCAGGTAGCTGGCCAAGTCCTCAATCGTCGTCACGCCTGGGGTAGCGATCTCCTCCACGGGACGGTCGGATTCTGTCGTTCCCCGTTCTCTGCTGGCTACGGCATTCTCGGCATTGGCTGCGTAGCCGCAGCCGTCGCACAAGATGAGGGTATCCTCGCCGTCATCGTTCAGGGCCATGAACTCGTGGGAGGCGGCCCCTCCCATCAGGCCTGGGTCCGCCTCGACGGCCACGGTCTCTACCCCGCAGCGACGGAAGATGTTCTGATACGCATGGTAGACTCTCGGATAGTAGGCATCGAGATCATCTTGGTGGGCGTGGAAGCTGTAGCCGTCCTTCATGGTGAATTCGCGCGCCCTGATCAACCCCCCCCTAGAGCGCGGCTCGTCGCGGAACTTGGTCTGCATCTGGTAGATCATGAACGGCAGTTGACGGTAGGAGTGAATCTCTCGACGGGCCAGATAGGTAGCCACTTCCTCGTGGGTTATACCGAGTACCAACTCACGATCAGCCCGATCACGGAAGCGGGCCAGTACCGGGCCTGCCTCGGAATAGCGGCCTGTCTCCTGCCAAAGCTCGGCAGGCTGGGCGGAGGGCATACGCATCTCTTGTCCATCAATGGCATTCATCTCCTCCCGCAGGATGTCCTCGATCTTTCGCAGCACCCGCCAACCAAGGGGCAGATAGCTGTAGATCCCGGTTGCCACCTGGCGGATCATGCCCGCGCGCAAGAGTAGGCGATGGCTGACCATCTGTGCTTCAGCAGGTACCTCTCGTAGCGTGTTGCCGAAGAGCTTGGATAGACGCAAGACACAGTCCTCCCTACTGGGATCACGTCAGGATTGACAAAGCACATCCAAGGGCATACAATGTGTCGATCATAGCCAAGATGAAGGATAGGTAGATGTTGATAGAGAGAATGGTTGTTGGGATGCTGCAGAGCAACTGCTATCTGGTGGCCTGCGAAGACACCAAAGAGGGGATCATTATTGATCCCGGGGGAGATGGCCCCCTGATTCTTGATCGCGTGAAAGAGCTAGGTCTCACCATCAATTACATCGTCAATACACACGGTCATATTGACCACATAGCGGCGAACCGCCCTGTCAAAGAGGGCACGGGTGCGCAGCTGGCTATCCACCAGGATGATGCCGAGTGGCTGGTTACAGATCAGGGTTCCTACGCCCGCATGCTGGGCGTCTCGTCGCCTGGTCCTGCCGCCGATGTGCTGTTGAAGGAGGGTGACGAGATTCTCTTTGGGAACGAGAGCCTGGAGGTCATCCATACCCCCGGTCACAGCCGGGGGGGTATCTCTCTCGTCGGTGACGGTATCGTCTTCTGTGGGGACACCCTCTTTGCCAGTGGCGTTGGCCGTGTGGACCTACCTGGCGGAAGCTGGGAGATACTGATGGATAGCATCAAGACACGTCTCTTCTCCCTCAACGATGACACCGTAGCCTACACCGGTCATGGTGCCCCAACTACCATCGGTCGTGAGAAGCGGTCCAACCCCTGGTTTGCTTGAGACTATACCATAGTCTCTTCACCTCGGCCAATGATCTTGGCCGCCAGTCAGAAGGAGCAAGGAGATGCCGAGAAAGGCCGAACGAACACGATCGGGGATGGATTGGAGTAGCGTCAGTCAGAGCGTAGCCTTGGGAGTAGTTGTCGTCGTGCTCAGCTGGATGTCCGTCGGTCTCGGGCTGCATCAGTTGCCGCTGATCGGCGTGGTCTTCCAGTTCTTCATGCCGGTGGCCTTTGTGGTGATGATGACCTATTTCCGAAGCGAGCAGAGGACGCGAGCGCAAGCTGCATCGGAGGCAGTGTTCGCAGGGTGCATCCTGTTGGTAGTGCTCAGTCTGATGATGACGGTTATCGGTTTCCTCGCGCCAGCAGCGAGCTAGGAGTCCCGGCGAATGTACTGATCGCCCATAGCGGCTCGCGTCTGCCGGGCAAGTTGCTGCTTTTTCGTTTTCAATACCTGTGGCTCCGGAGGGGATTGTGCAGGGGTTCTACACCTACGTGGAGAAGAACCGGGGGCCCTTCATCGAAGAATTGAAGGGTCTGTGCAGCCAACCGAGTATTGCTGCTCAGGGCGTGGGTTTGGCGGAGACGGCGAGCATTGTTCTGGACATGCTCAAGGGAAGGGGTGCCGATGCGAGGCTGATCGAGGTCGGCGGAGGACCTCCGGTGGTCTACGGGGAGCTGGGACAGGGTAGGAAGACACTGGTCATCTACGATCACTACGATGTACAGCCTCCGGAACCGTTGGACCTGTGGAAATCCGAGCCTTTCTCGCCTGAGATCCGGGAGGGCTTTCTGTATTGCAGGGGGGTTGCAGATAACAAAGGGGACCTTGTCTCGAGGCTCCAGGCCATAGAGGCCTATCAAGCATCGCTGGGTGGTCTGCCTCTGAAGATCAAGTTCGTCTTCGAGGGTGAAGAAGAGGTGGGCAGCCCTCACCTGGAGCAGTTTGTGGACGGGAACAAGGAGCTGTTGCTTGGCGCCGATGGTCTCCTGTGGGAGGGCGCCAGGGTAGACACCTCAGGGCGCCCCGAACTGTATCTGGGTCTGAAGGGGATTCTGTACGTTGAGCTGCGAGCGCGCGGCGCCTCGAGAGATCTGCATTCGTCCTGGGCCCCGCTGGTGCCAAATCCTGCTTGGAGGCTGGTGTGGGCCTTGAGCACTCTAAAGGATGAGCGCGACCGCCTCACCGTCGATGGGCTAATGGACCACGTGGTTGAAGCACCGACTGAAGCGCTAGAGCTGATGGAGAGAATCCCCTTTGAGGACGATAAGGTTCGGGAGGATCTAGCGCTTCCTGAGTTGCTGGACGGGACGAGGGGTACCGAGGCTGTCAAGAAGTTACTCTACTCACCCACTTGCACGATATGCGGGATGGTATCTGGCTACACGGGAGAAGGTTCCAAGACGGTTCTGCCGTGTGAAGCCAGCGTGAAGTTGGACTTCCGTCTGGTACCAGATCTCGATCCTGACTTGGTTCTCGATCTATTGCGCAAGCATCTAGACCGCAGGGGTTTCGATGATCTGGAGCTCGTTTCCATGTCGGGCGAGCGCCCTGCCCAGTCATCATTTGAGGCGCCTGTGGCACAGGCTGCTATCCAGGCTGCGAGGATCGTTTACGATCAGGTTCCGGTGGTGTATCCTACGATGGCAGGTAGTGGGCCCATGTATCCCTTGAGCACCGCGCTGGGTATTCCAGCGGTGTCTGGATTGGGCGTGGGCCATGCCCAGTCGAGGATTCACGCTCCCAACGAGAACATACGCCTCGAGGACTACTTCCAGTCCATAAGGTTCACGGGGGAGTTCATCCGTATCTTTGCAGAGCTCTGAAGGCCTGCGCACTCAGCGATCCGCCTAAAGGGGATCGCTTATCCGCTCTGACAGGATGCGAGCTGCTGCGCGGCCGACTATCTCCCGGGTGTCGGTTCCGGTCGGAGCAGCCTCGCCCTGACCATTACTACTAATCCAGGGAAAGCCCTACTCAATGCCCGAGGATCTTCACCGTTTCCTCGCGCGCCTGCCACGTTAGCTCATAGGAGCCTAACTCAGCCAGAAGCTCCGCGGCGCGGTCTCGCAGCGGCATCAAGTTCAGGCTCTTAGTTTTCCATTTGCCATCCAGCTGGTACAGGACGAGCCGGCTGTCTCCTCTGATGTCGATAGAGAAATCCGCAGGCGACCGACTTGCCTTCTCTATCGTGCCGATGAGGTCCTCTAGGGCGGCGATGAGGGCCTGGTACTCCGCCTGGTTGGAGGTCACCTGGTCGCCGAAACGCAGGCGACGTAGCCTGACCTTGCCATCGCGGTCACGGCGAAGGGCATAGCTGCCATACCCCTGACCCGGGTTCCCACGGCTTCCTCCATCAAAGACGATGGTGTAGTCTGTCATGCTTCCACCTGAGTATAGAGTGGACCCCTCGCGTGCTACAGAGGGATGTTTCCGTGTTTCTTGGCAGGGTTACGGTCCCGCTTGTTCTGGAGAGTCTCGAGGGCCTCTATTAGGCGAGGGCGGGTCTCTCGCGGCTCAATGATGTCGTCGATGTAGCCTCGGGCCGCAGCAACGTAGGGGTGCGCAATCTGCTCTCGGTACTCCTGCCCTAGTCGGTCTCTCTCCGCCTCAGGGTCTTCCGCTGCGTTGATTTCCTTGCGAAAGACGATGTTCACGGCTCCGTCGGGGCCCATGACTGCTATCTCGGCACTGGGCCAGGCGTAGCTGATGTCGCCGCGAATATGCTTGGAGCTCATGACGACGTAGGCGCCTCCGTAGGCCTTCCTAGTGATGATCGTGACCTTGGGTACCGTGGCCTCGCAATAGGCATACAGTAGCTTCGCTCCGTGACGTATGATCCCATCGTGCTCCTGAGAGACGCCAGGGAGGAAGCCTGGCACGTCAACAAAGGTGATGATAGGGATGTTGAAGCAGTCACAGAAGCGGACGAAGCGAGCTGCTTTGTCGGAGGCGTTGATGTCGAGAACACCGGCGAGCACTGCTGGCTGCTGAGCCACGATGCCCACTGATCGCCCGTGGAGTCGAGCGAACCCGATGATGATGTTCTGAGCCCAGTGTTCATGTACCTCTAGGAAATCTCCATCATCCACCACCCGGTAGATAATTTCCTTCATGTCATACGGCTTGGTGGGGCTGTCAGGGACTATGGAGTCCAACTCCTCGTCCATACGCTGTGGCGCGTCCGTTGTGGGGAGGAGTGGAGGATCTTCCATGTTGTTCTGGGGGATGTAGCTCAGGAGCTTGCGGATGATGTACATGCCATCCTCTTCGTCTTGCGCGGCAAAGTGCGCGACCCCACTCACACTGTTGTGAGCCTTGGCGCCTCCCAACTCCTCGAAAGTCACCTCCTCGCGAGTAACGGCTTTGATAACGTCGGGACCCGTGATGAACATGTAGCTGCTTTCCTCCACCATCACTACAAAATCGGTGATGGCTGGAGAGTAGACGGCGCCACCAGCACAGGGACCCATGATGGCAGAGATCTGCGGTATGACGCCCGACGAGAGGGTGTTGCGCAGGAAGATGTCAGCGTAGGCACCCAGCGAGACCACTCCCTCCTGAATCCGGGCCCCACCCGAGTCGTTGATACCGATAACGGGCGCGCCGTTCTTCATCGCCAGGTCCATGATCTTGCATATCTTCTCGGAGTGCACCTCTCCCAGAGACCCGCCAACGACGGTGAAATCCTGCGAGAACGCATATGTCAAGCGACCCTCGATCGTACCCCACCCGGTCACCACGCTATCGCTCAGGTACTTCTTGTCTTCGAGTCCGAACCCCGTGCTGCGATGGGTGACGAACATGTCGAGCTCACGAAAGGATCCCGGATCCAAGAGTAGCTGAATCCGTTCTCGAGCGGTCAGCCGGCCCTTGGCGTGCTGGGCATCGATGCGATCCTGCCCACCGGCCAACTCTGCCTGCTGTCTGAGTTCTCTTAGTTTGCGGATCTTGGGGTCCATACTCATGGGGCACTCCTCGGCGCTGACTTGCCCTGAATCTCGGGGCTAGTCTCGCAGCATATGTCTGGCGATAACCATACGTTGGACTTCCGATGTACCTTCATAGATCTCGGTGATCTTGGCGTCGCGGAAGTACCGTTCCACGTTGTACTCTCTGATGTATCCGAAGCCTCCATGAATCTGGACCGCCTTGTGAGCGGCCCACATGGCTGTTTCCGAAGCGTACAGCTTGGCCATGGCGGACTCCAGAGAGTATCGCTCCTTGCGGTGCTTCTTGATCGCTGCTTTCAGAGTCAGCAGCCGTGCGGCCTCAGTCCTGGTGGCCATGTCGGCGATCATAAACTGGATCGCCTGATGGCGGGCGAGAGGTTTGCCGAACTGCACTCTCTCCAGCGCGTAGTCTCGGGAAGCCTCAAGGGATGCCTGAGCTATGCCCAAGGCCTGGGCGGCAATGCCGATCCTCCCCGCATCCAAGACCTCCATGGCTATCTGGAAGCCTCTTCCTTCATCTCCAAGGCGGTTGGAGATGGGCACGCGGCAATCCTCGAAGAACAGCTCCGAAGTGTTTGCGCCGCGAATGCCAAGCTTCTCTTCCGGTTTGCCGGCTGAGAAACCAGGAGTGTCAGTATCAATGAGGAGACAGCTGATACCGTGATGCTTGGGCTTGGCGTCTGGGTCCGTGACAACGAAGGCGACGAGGAAGTCTGCCACTCCGCCACTGCTTATAAAGTTCTTTGCACCATTCACTATGTAGTGGTCGCCGTCGCGCACGGCCCTAGTCTTCTGACTGGCGGCATCGGAGCCAGCTTCGGGCTCAGATAGGCAGAAGGCACCGATGAGCTCGAAGGATGCCGCGGGCCGCAGGTACTTCTCTCTCTGCTCTGGCGTGCCATGGATCACTAGTCCGTGGCAAACGAGAGAGTTGTTTACGGACATGATAGTGCCCGTCGCGGCGCACGCTTTCGATACCTCTTCCAGGGCCACCACGTAACTCACCGTATCGGCGCCCGTGCCACCGTCCTCCTCTGGGACTTCAATGCCCATTAGTCCCAGTTCTCCCATCTTGCGACAATTCTCGAAAGGATACTCCTCAGTCTGGTCTAGCACGGGAGCAGCGGGGGCCAGGACCTCCTGGGAGAACTCCCGGGCGAGCTCCTTGATCATTCGCTGCTCATCCGTCAAGTTGAAGTTCATGATTGCAGCTCCTATCAGCTTGCAGGGACGTCTTCTTCATTGCTTTGGCTCGGATGTCCCGCTGGACCGATCCATGAGCGACGAGGATGCTGAGACGCACGACCCCTCGAATTGACCGCGAGATGAAATGGCGGCGGGTGCGCACCGATCAGGGCTCATGATTCGGTGAGTGCCAGCATATGCGCTCGGTGGATCATCTGCACACTTGGAGTGTGGTCCTCGCCTCCTTCTCGGATCGTACTCTCCTCGCACTCAGTTGACTGGCTCGAGGTCAGTGCTGTCGTCGGCCGTTCCTGGGGCCGGACTGCCCGACCCCTGGCCGCGACAAATCTCCTCGCTAGGGATGCCACAGACTTGCCATTTACATTCTACATCCGCCGGTCACCTCTATTGTGGCTCCGGTGATGTAGCTAGATTGATCTGAGGCCAGGAACGCTGTCACATTGGCGATGTCTTCCGGTGTGCCCACTCGGCGAAGAGGGATTTCTTCGACCATCGGCTTCAGGTACCTGTCGGGGATGCCACTCAGGAGGGGCGTATCGATCATGCCCGGCAGTATCGCGTTGACGTTGATGTTGTGGCGAGCCAGTTCACGGGCCACACTCTTGGTGAAACCGATGATTCCGGCTTTGGACGCAGTGTAGTTCGAATCGCCGATGGTGCCTGTCCTCCCGTAGACGGAGGATATGTTGATGATCTTGCCATATCTGGCCTGTATCATGTGTCGCGCCACTGCTTGAGTAGTCCGAAAGACGCCCTTCAGATTGACCTCCAGCACCTCGTCCCAGGCTTCTTCGCTGAGCTTGAGCAGCGTCGCACTCCGCGCTATCCCCGCATTGTTGACCAGGATGTCTATTCTACCGAACTCGGCCATTGTGGTCTCTACCATCTGCAGCACCTCCTCGCGCTGCGCCACATCGACCTTCATTCCCAGGGCTTGGTGACCCAGGGACTCGATCTGTCCGACAGTCCCTTCAATGGTCCGGTCGTTCACGTCAGACACGACAACGCGGGCACCCTCTTCTGCCAGCCTGAGGGCGATGCCCTGTCCGATGCCTTGTCCCGCTCCAGTTACAATGGCGACTCTTTCAGCAATGATCATCTCTCATACTCAATCGCAAGAGCGATTCCCTTCATCGCTGGGTCACGCAAGCGCCGCGACCAGCTTCGCTCTCAAGTCTCTCTGCACGGGCGTGAGTCCTCAGCGTTTCGACCGTCGTCATCTGAGCGCGCAGCGATCTGCGAAGGCTACATCTCGATGCTCATGGCTACGGCTTCTCCCCCACCCAGGCACAGCGACGCGAGCCCCAGATTCGCGTCGCGATCTCTCATCGCGTGGATGAGGGTCACGAGGAGCCGAGTACCACTGCAACCGATGGGGTGGCCAAGGGCAATGGCGCCACCGTTGACGTTCAGCTTGTTCAGGTCCAGGCTCAGCTTCCTGCTGTCCGCAATGGTCTGGGAGGCGAAGGCCTCGTTTATCTCTACGAGGTCATAGTCACCCAGCTGGTGGCCGGTCTTGGCCATCAGTTTCTCTATGGCGTGCACAGGGGCAAAGAAGACCCATTTGGGCTCGACTGCCGCTTGCGCAAAGCCAGTGATGCGCGCCAGCGGTTCGATGGCCAGTTCTCTGGCCTTCCCGGCGCTGGTGATGACAACGGCCGCCGCGCCATCTGTGATTGCCGATGAGTTCCCAGCGGTGCACCTTCCGTCCTTCCTGAACGCCGGCGGAAGCTTCGCCAGGGCCTCCATGCTGGTGTCCGCCCGAGGGTTCTCGTCGGTGTCGAAGACGATTGAATCTCCTCTTCGCTGCGGAACCGTGACCGGCACGATCTCTGCGCTGTACTTTCCCTCGTTGATGGCAGCCATGGCTTTCCGGTGGCTGTGGAATGCGTACTCGTCCATCTCCTCGCGCGTGAGGTCCATCGCATCTGCGATGAGTTCGGCAGCGTTTCCCATGTGCCAGTCTTCGATGGGGCACCAGAGCCCGTCGTGGACGGTGGCGTCCACGAGTTCCGCGCTTCCCAGACGGAAGCCGGTGCGCGCGTTCGCCAACAGATGCGGCCCCATGTTCATGCTCTCCATACCTGCGGCCACGATGATCTCGGCATCACCGGCCGCAATGGCGTTGGCCCCTATAGCCACGGTCTTAAGACCAGAGCCACAGACCTTGTTCACGGTGGTTGCCCCTACAGAGGAGGGGAGGCCAGCCCTGAGGGCTGCTTGGCGAGCGGGAGCCTGCCCGCAGCCAGCCTGAAGTACCTGTCCGACTAACACTTCGTCAATCATGGCGGGGTCGATCCCCGCTCTTTCGACTGCTGCTTGGATAGCCACACCACCCAGCTCGACAGCGGGGATTCTGGACAAGGTGCCCCCGAAGCGACCAATGGCAGTCCTCGCGGCGCCGATGAAAACAACCTCCCCGACACCAGTCATCCCCTATCTCCCTCTCTTCGATGGCGGCCGGCGTGATGCGTCGGCCTCGTGGTCTCTGCTACCTGCCCAGCACTGCGGCCATGCCTTGACCACCACCGATACACATCGTCACCAGTCCCCACTCGAGGTCTTCCCTCTGCATTTCGTTCATGAGGGTGACCACTAGGCGAGCGCCCGTGCACCCTATGGGGTGGCCCAGAGAGATCCCGCTACCGCGCACATTTGTGTTGTCGGCGCCCAGTCCGAGCTCTCTCATGCACCCTATAGCTTGGGAGGCAAAGGCCTCGTTCAACTCGATCACGTTGATATCGTCTACCGAGAGGTCTGCCCTGTCCAGCGCCTTTCGGACACTCGGTACCACACCCAATCCCATGTAAGCAGGATCGACGGCCCCTGATGCGAACGATTTGATGGTTACGACGGGATCGAGACCCAGTTCGTCCGCCTTCTCTCTGGACATGAGCACGACCGCCGCCGCCGCGTCGTTGATGCCGGAGGCGTTGCCCGCGGTGACCGTACCGTCCTTCTTGAAGGCTGGCCGGAGCTTGGACATCTTCTCCAGGCTAGTATCCATGGGTCGCTCGTCGGCGTCGAAGACTATTGGATCGCCTCTCCTTTGCGGTATGACCACCGGTACGATTTCCTCAGCGAAAAGCCCGTCGGCCATGGCCTGGCGTGCGCGTTGGTGGCTGAGAAGCCCCAGTTCGTCCTGCTCTTGCCTGGTGATCTGATACTTCTCCGCGATGTTCTCTGCAGTGAGGCCCATGTGATAACCGTAGAAGATCTCCCACAGCCCATCGTGAACCATGAGATCTGTGGTCACGCCAGCACCAGTGACGTCCATTCGGTAGCCCCATCTGGCCTTCGGTAGGCCGTACGGGACTTGGCTCATGTTCTCCATGCCGCCGGCAACGATAATCTCGGCCTCGCCGAGCTGGATCGATTGCGCTCCCAGTGTTATGGCCTTCAAGCCCGAGGCACAGACCTTGTTGACGGTGAAGGCATTGGTCTCCTTGGACACGCCAGCACGTACCATGGCCTGTCGGGCTGTGTTCTGACCCTGGCCGGCCTGGATCACGTGCCCCATGATCACTTCGTCAATCTGGGCTTCCTGGAGGGACTCATCCCAGTCGTAGTACTGTTTCTCGAGCTCGACCATGCCGACGCCAGCCAGGCTATCGGGTGCGTACTGGAGCAGCTCGTCGCTGGGTTTGGGGCGCAACCCGGCTCTCTTCAGGGCTTCCTTGATGACCAGAGCGCCGAGATCTACCACCGGCACGTCTCTCAACGAGCCGCCGAAGGTCCCTATGGCCGTCCTGGCCCCGCTCACGATGACGACTTCTGTCATGTTGGCACCTCCCATTTGCCATTCACACAGATGATCCCGGAACTTGACAAGCGTTCTCCGGGTGCGCTGCAACAACTCTCAATCTTACCAAACAACCGGGGTCTTGGCTAGTCGGAGAACCTCCTCGGAGACGCGGTTTCCAGGCGTGACCACAGCATGTGCTAGAGGCAGGTTTGCAAACAGCAGTGCGGATAGGTGTGCCCTCCCTGCCTGTCTTGGGGGGCGTTTCCTCTGTACACCGCGAGAGAGGGTGGAGATCGTCGAGGAACGTTTCGCGGGGAAGGGGAGGGGGCGGTTGGGAGCTGGACGATACCAGTGGATTGACTGATCTCGTTAGGTGGAGGCGATCACGACATGTGGGCGCTGCGAGCCGGGCCAAGTGGCCGTTGCACGTCCAGGGGGGCATTCTCACCGCGCCTGTGGCTATTGGTCTAGGATGGCCTCCATTGCTTGTTGCAGCTCTTCGATCAGGAAGGGTTTAGACACATGGGGCGTGTCCGCGCTGTCGAGGAATACGCGGGTGGTGCTACTCAAGGTATCGCCAGTGGTGAAGATGATGCGCTTCGCCAAATCCGGATGTGTTGTGGTGATTTGCTGGTAGAAGCCCTGACCGCCGAGTCCAGGCATTCTCACATCGCAGATGATGAGGTCACAGTCCTCGCTTTTCAGCCTCTCAAGCGCCTGCTCGGCGGAACTGAGGGCTATTGTCTGGTGTCCCATACTCTCAAGGATGCGGCCGACGACCTCCAAGATCTCTTCCTCGTCGTCTACGAGGAAGATTCTTCTCCTCTGGTGTGCACCGCTACTCGCCGCCTCAGCTGAGTCCTCTTCAGAAGCCAGAGGATTGGAGATGATGGGCAACTCGACGGTGAAGGTGGTCCCCTTACCAGGTTCGCTATCGGACCAGATCCTGCCGCCGTGCTCTTGTACGACGCCGAACGCGATGGACAGCCCCAGCCCAGTGCCCTGGCCGACGTCCTTCGTTGTGAAGAAAGGATCGAAGATCTTGCCCAAGTGTTCGTGCGGAATGCCCGGCCCGTTGTCGATGACCTTGATTCGGACAGCCTCGCCCGCAGTCTCCGATCTTACAATCAGTTGCCGCGGATTGTCGGATTCCATCACGGCGTGATGGGCATTGTTCAGAAGATTGAGGAACACCTGTTGCAACTGCTGGGGTGCCACCATGGTCCACGGCAAGTGCTCGTCCAGTTCTCTTACTAGCTGGACGTTGTCAACTTTGAATTGGTACGCTCGGAGTTCCAGGGTATCGCTTATGATCTGATTGACGTCGGCGTATCTCTTTTCGGCTGTCTCTCTGCGGGCAAAGGTTAGGAGGTTCTCTATGATTCTCGCACTGCGCTGAGCCTCCTGGTATATGGTGCGCAGGTCGGCCCGAATCTCTGGTGGGACATCGGCAGCCTGAAGGAGCTGCGCGTAGCCCATTACCGAGGTGAGGGGGTTGTTGAGTTCGTGCGCCACACCCGAGACCAGTTCTCCTATCGCGGCCAGCTTCTCGGTCTGCAGAAGCTGTGCGCGCATCCCCTGCTCCTCAGTGACGTCTCTGACCGTATGGACGGTTCCTTTGGAGTTCCCCTTCTCATCGAAGATAGGAAAACTGAAAATGTGGAGTGTTTTCCTCAGCCTGGGCTCCTGGAGCTCGATGGAGGCAGGGCTCCCTGTATCTATGGAGCGCCTGTGGGGACACGAGGGAGTGCTGCACTCCTCACAGTGGGAGAAGACTTCGAAGCAATGTTTGCCAGCCAGCGCTTCCAGGGGCGTGTTGAGGATGTCCGCTAGGGCGGGATTCGCTCTGATAATCTTCATCTCAGTATCGTAGATGGCTATGCCGTCTCTTATGGCTGTGAAGGTGTCTTCCCAATCCTTCTCGCTCTGAGCTATGCGCCGGAAGAGTCGAGCGTTTTCTATCATGACCGCCAGCTGAGCGGCCAGGGTGGAGAGGAAGCGTACGGTGTCGGTGGAGAAGGCGGACGGCTCGGTGCTCTCCACATTCAGGACCCCGATGATGCTGTTGCCGACGCTCAGCGGGACACAGACCTCCGATCGAACGCTCTGGTCACCCGCAATGTATCGAGGATCCGACTTGACGTCGGGCACGTTTAGCGGTTCTCCGGTTAAGGCCACCCAGCCGGTAATGCCCTCGCCTATCCTGGGCCGGACTTGCTCTGCGATGCCCGGCGCGTAGCCGGTGCCAGCCGTTATTCTCAACGTCTGGGTCTCTTCATCGAGGAGCATGAGGGCCAAGTTGGAGAAGCCAAGGGTGTCTCGGAGAGCAGCGACGATACGATCAACAATGTCATTTAGGTCAAGTGAGGAGGTGGCTGCCACCGATATTTCGTGCAGGGCAAGCAGCTCATCGAGTCGGGTTTTGGTCCTTTGATATAGTTGCGCGTTTTCGATAGCCAGGGTCGCTTGGCTAGCGAGGGCCCGTAGCGTGGCTAGTTCTTCATGGCCGATATCCTCTGATCGCTCGGTCCCGGCACAAAGAGCACCGAGTGGCCTGTGGTCCAGCTTCAGGGGCACGGTGACGATGGTGCCCAGACCGAGCAGATCCTGGAGGGCCATTGCCTCCTTCTGATCGACGAGCGGTCCGAACAATTCGTCGAGCCGGTGAGTGGCCAAGACTTCGCCTTCGGACAGGGCCTTTGCCACAACACCGCCTTGCGACTGCAAGGGCAAGCGCACCATCGAGAGCTCCATCCCGGCCACAAGTTCGATGTCGCGACGTGCGGCCCCGTTGAGACCGCTAACGGTGAGATCCTCCAGCGTCATCCTCTCTGGATTCACAACGCCAATGGCGGCCACTGAGCAACTCAGGCCGTGCACCACACTGTCGGTGACGCCCTGGAGTACCTGGTGCAGATCGAGAGTCTGCGCCAGCGAGGCACCTGTCTGCTGGATGGTCACCAGTTGCCGGTTAACGGCCTCGAGATCGGCCAGGTGTGACCTTGTCTCCTCATAGAGCGATGCGTTTCGCATGGAGACACTCAGCTGGTCAGCGATGGCTTGCATGGACATCAAGTCGGTATGGTCGAAAGCATTCAGTTCTGCTGAGTGCACGTCTAGCGCGGCGACAACTTGTGCCCCAATCTTGATGGGAACCACAAGCTCAGACTTGGTGAATGGCTGGTATGGAAAGCCCTCCAAGTACCGGGGCTCCTGTGCTACATCGTTGACCATGAGGGCCTCGCCCTCCCTGATGGACCAACCGATAAGGCCTTCGTGGATGCTCTGACGGTAGTCTGGCACGTGCATGTAGCTTTCGCGGCCAACGTCCGCCATCTGAACTACCTCATCCGTTCCCTCATCTACGACGAGTATGGACACGAAGTGGTAGTCAAACCCTTCCTGGATGGCGTTTGCAGTCTCCTTGAGCAATTCCTCCAGATCGAGAACCGATGCCGCGCGCCGTCCGACCTGATTAATCACGGAGAGCTGCATGGCCCTGTGTGTTTGTCGGGCGTACAGGCGCGCATTCTCGATTGCCATAGCCACTTGGTTGCCGATCGTGGTGGCCAGATCCACCTGCCAGGATGAGAATCCGCGACCCTCCGTCATGTAGTCTAGAGCTATTAGACCGATGATCTCTTTTCTGGTAACCAGAGGAACCAGTAGAAGGCTCCTGACGCCAAAGGGTTCGATCCACATTCGCGGCAGCTGGGCGATCGACTCCTCGTCGAGGACGATTGTCTTCCCCTGCCTGACCACATCGACGATGACAGGCATCTCGTCCACCTTGCCGGCGGCGATATTGCTCTTGAAAGTCGCCCATTGCTCGGCGTCTGCAGCGCCAGATGCAAACTGAGACATCATAGGGATCAGCGTACTCTTGTCCCTGCTAAGAAGCAGAATGCTGCAGCGCTCGGCCATGCACGTTTGGGCCGTTTGCTGAGCCACTACTTCCAGTACCTCGACAAGGTCAAGCGTTGAACCTATGGCTTGCGCGATCTCATTCAAGGCTGCTAGCTCGTTGACGCGGCGCGACCTCTCTGTGAACAGCCTGGCGCGTTCCACACCCGCGGACACGTGGCGTGCGATGAAGTCCAGAAGTTGAACGTCGGCGGGTCCGAAGCGTTCTCGGTCTGTATCGAGCAAGCTCACAGTGCCCAGAATCCCTGTCTTGGATCTGAGCGGCACGCAGATCAGTGAGCGGAAATCCTCTCCCTCCAAGCCACGTGCGGCCCGAACTGCGCCGCTGGAGTCGCCAATTTGTACCGGGCGCCTGGTATCAGCCACTCTACCTGGTGCCTGCTGTCCCACCCTCAGTCGCCGATACCTGCTTACGTACTCTGAGGACAAGCCCCGCTGAGCCTGCAGCAATAGTTCGCTACCGCCCTCATTGATGAGGTGTATGGCACCTTTCTCCGCATGCAGCAACTCCAGCGCCTTGTCGAGCGCTGTGTAGAGCACTTCGTCCAGTTCGAAGACGCGACTAATGGCTGAAACTAGATTGCCGAGAGCTTCGAGCTGCGCGGCAACATGGGTCTCTCCAGCCAGTGCTTGACCATCTTCGACAGGGTGTTTCATCTCTGCGTCTCTCCGATGGTAGTCATGGCGATGCAATCGTCATCTGGCACTCTTCGCTGTGCCTGTTCTGCCGTGGGCACGATGCTCGGAACTCTCACACCATTACTGATACAGATCCTGCCTTCTACGAGCCTTTGCCAGTTGATGATTCCCGTGTGGCTTCCTCTCCACCCATGTGCGCACGCTGGTAACTGCGTCAGTCGTGGACGCCGAGTAGCTCCTTGACTTTCTTCTGGAGCTCTTGCAGCTTTAGTGGTTTTGCCAAGTAGTCATCGGCTCCAGCGTGGAGCATCTTTCCGATATTCTCCTCGGTGGCGAAGCCGGTGATGGCGAGGATTTTCACGTTGCGGGTGGCTGCATCAGTCTTCACCCTGGTGCAGACCTCGAAGCCGTCCATACCAGGTAGCATGATATCCAGAATGATGAGGTCGGGTTTGAACGTGGCAACTTGCTGCCCGGCGTCGAATCCGTCTCCTGCGGTGGATAGCTCATACTGTGCCTCCAGGCGGAGGGCTCCCTCAATGAAGGTGACCACAGTTGGTTCGTCGTCCACAATGAGTATGCGCTTCTTGCTGCGACCCTTGCCGAAGAAACCTTCATCTATGAACATGCCGTGTTGTATCAGAAAGTCCCTGAAATCGGTCCGCAGAATTCGGTAGTGCCCACCTGGAGTGGTGAACACGGGCAGCTTGCCGGAGTCAATCCACTTGATTACCGCCGCGCTGGTAACCTCGCAGTAGCTGGCTACGTCGCCCGTGGTAAGAAACTTGTGTCTTCTCATCTATCCTCTCTTGCCCGCGCTCCCCCTCCACACAAGTTGGTGAAGTTGGCATTGTAGGGATTATTCACGTTTTGCCTCCAGTCTAACGACATTCCCCGCGCTTGGCAATAGGAAAAAAGTACTTCTCGTCTGCAAGGATCGTCCGTGGTTAGGAAGTGGTGAAGCGCAAAGCGAGTACGAGATGTGGGGTGTTGTCTGGGGTTATCGCCCGGAGCGGAGAATTGCCGGCGAGCTCACTCTTCGTGTCGTTGACACCTCAGTGCCTTGACGCGCCGCCCGGAAGCCTGGTCATGCTGGCTTGCCGGGTGGCATCGAGCGCGCCTCGCCTCTTCAACAGGGCTCGGTGCATATCCACTCCTAGCGCGATGCGGGAACGTTCACTGCACTGAGACAAATTGCACATTGTAGGGTACAGGGGGGCAGGGAAGCGGTTGGGAGGGGCTGCACCCGCGGAACTTGGGGGACGTCAGCCTCCTGCGGCAGCATTGCCGACCGGGCAGGCTAGCCATGTCCTGCACCCAGGTGGTGCATGCTGTCGCCCTGGCTGATACTGGGCCCAGCTCAGCTGGATTGCAGGCTAGTGGAAGTCATCGCGGGGCTCCCCGTGGGGAGTTGCACGTCGGGGCGAAGCCGTCTCGCACCGCTACTAGTCTGTCCGCCCCCGGGCTGCTTTGAGGAGCGTCTTGACCTCTTCATCAGAAGTCTGATCGAAGACGTTGTAGAACGCTCCCACTGCCCAGAAGACTTCTGGAGCGTGTAGACAGACTAGCTGATCCACTTCTTGTCTCAGACTCTCGATGCTGTCCTGAGGTCCGACTGGAACGGCGAGGATCAACTCACTCGGCTGCTGGCTCTTGATCGCTCTGACGGTGGCTAGAGTGGTAGCGCCTGTGGCCACCCCATCGTCAACAAGAATAACGGCTTTGCCGGCCAGTTCGAGCCCTGGACGATCTCCTCGGTACTCGGCTACTCGCCTGGTGATCTCCTGTTTCTGCCTCTCCGATTCTTGGTCTACGTAGTCTTGCGATACGCCAAGTCTTCTCACCAGTTGATGGTCGATGAGCAGGGTGCCATCACTGGCCACAGCGCCGATAGCCAGCTCAGGATTGTGCGGAGCCCCTATCTTGCGCGTGATGTAGACGTCGAGAGGGGCATCCAATGCCTTCGCGATCTCGTGGCCGACAACGACACCACCGCGGGGAATTCCTAACACGATCAGATCTGCTTTCCCTTTGAATGACGATAGTTCTCTAGCCAGTGAACTCCCGGCTTCGCGGCGATCCTGAAATAGCATGTCGGCCTCCCTACTCTACTCTATGGCCAGCGCCAGTGCCTTCTGCACGGCGTCAGCCGGATCGGCGGCAGGGACCATGCCTCCCGCCTCATCCCAGCCCTCCTTGCTCAATTGCCAGGATCCTAAGCCCACGACGGGAATCCCCAGTTTCAGGGCGTGGGCTATTTCCGACAAGGTGCCAAACCTTCCGCCAACCGCAATCACCGCCTGACCCGAACTGACCACGATGATGTTGCGCGCCTCTCGCATGCCCGTCACAATAGGAATGTCAACGTAGGGGTTGGCGCCTCGGCGTTCGCAGCCAGGGAGCACGCCAATCGTCAGTCCTGCAGCCTGCTTGGCACCGCGACAAGCGGCTTCCATGACCCCACCCAATCCTCCGCACACCAGTGTGGCTCCGTTCTCTGCCAGCAATCGCCCTACCTCCTCGGCGAGGCGTGCGGTCTCTACGGAGCATGATCCATCCCCAATCACGGCAACTATCATGGGTGGTCCTCCAGTTGCACAGCTCCCAAGCGTGTATATCTGGCCCCTGCAGGAGATAATTCGCTCTTCATCAGGCTGATTTCGCGCACCAACATCTCGCTGTGTGAGGCGAAGGTCTCTGTTTGGACCAGTGCACCGAGGCGCCGTCGGTCGGCAGCGCCGGTACGCCGGTCTACTCGCCCCAAGGTCAGGTGAGGTGTGTATTCTCGCTTTTCTGGAGGATAACCCAGTGTAGCGAGGTTGGCCTCAATGTTTGCTCGTAATCGGGCCAGTGCCCCGGTTTCTCCTCCCACTCCGACCCAGATCACGTTCGGGCGGGCGAAGGAAGGGAAGCAGCCCAGCCCAGCGAGGCTTATGGAGAACGGTTCCACGCCCTCGGTACTATCGGCCACGGCCGGGACGACTTCGTGGATCCTGTTCGCAGGCACATTGCCGAGGAACTTCAAGGTGAGATGTATGCCTTCCGGTCTCACCCAACGAACATCATCGGCGATGCGCTTGCCTCTTAGGGATTCTTGGATCCGTTTCAACTCCGTCCTTAACTCGTCTTCAAGTTCTATGGCTACGAAACTTCTGATCTGCTCCATTTCAATCCCGCGCCCATTATAGCACACCAGTGCGCCTTGCTTCAACCGGCTAACACAACCTAGCTAGGACTGCGGTCATCTTCCGCGCTGATGCGCCAGTACCTCTCTCCAAACCCCGGATCGGGGCCTATCGCGCGCGAATACTCCGGACACGGAGGGCCATCGCCTGCTCTGTTTCGAAAAGCGTGGTGATCTGAGACCGGTAGGCGGAGATAGCTCTGATTTTTCTCTTCAAGCAGCTTTCGTCGAACTGTTGCACTTCTGATGTCCAGCGCATTGCCCCCAGACGTTCCAGTACCTTGGTGAGAGCACCTGGCTGCTCGACGTACGGGTAGTCCTCGTAGAACACGCGCTCGTGGGGTGGTACTCTCCGCTCGAACATGGCGTTTCTCACCAGTTGGTGATCCACATGGTTTCCCACCGCCAGAGGCGAGTAGACCATGGCCCACCGAGGAGAGCTGATCGCAGCGATATCGTTCGCAATCTGTGATGCGAGTGCCCGGTCCAACGGGTGCAGAGCGCCGAACAGGTCCTCGCGACTCGTGTAGAGGAAGGACTCATGGGATGAGCGATAGATGGCGTCCGGATATCCGAGATGCAGGGAGCTCGCACGCAGCAGGCGTAGGGCCCGCCTGTCTTCTTCAGTGCGCCGGTCCACCGGGTGTGCGGAATCCCCCCAGCGATCGTGCAGTCCAGCGGCGAAGTCGGAGACTCCTCCCTCCGGTGGGCGACCGGCGAAAACCGTGACCACCAACACTTCTGCTTCCTCTAGGATTTGCCGGCTAATCAAGCCTCCGCACGACAGAGCAACGTCGTCGAGATGCGGTGATAGGTAGATGATCTGTCTTCCCATGTCTCGAGCCCCTAGCCCGCCAACAGTAGCACATTTCTGGTGCAGAGGCCATAGATGTGGCCGGGGCAGCAAGGATGGATTGCAGTCGGATCACCATCTTGCTACGTCTTGTGGCTCGGGGAGCGGGTGCAGGATAGCCATTGCCACGCTCCAAACGCTGGTCGTTCCAGCGCCGCACTTGACTTTATGGTATACTGTGGTAGCATACTGCACAAAAATCGTGGAGGTTGTGGACAAGGTGAAGAGGACGTTGCTTGCAACTCTCGTGGCCGTGGCGACAGTACTGACAGCGTGTGCTGCTCCGGAGGTTCCGGGACCGCCGTCCGGGATTCCGTCCCCTCGACCTCGGGGCACAGACACTCCGACGCCAGCCAATGACGAAGAGGCGGTCATGCAATTGTTGACTGCCGAGGCAGAGGGCGTTGTCTCCCAGGACATCGATCGCCTGATGGAGATTTGGCACCAGGATGGGGTGGTGACTGACGCCAACCACACTCCAGACAACCCCTCCGACGACCGCGTTTGGAGCGGGATAGCTGCGATTCGGGAGCGGTATGTGAACGAGATTTTCCCCTCGGCTCCCAGTGCGGTGACTCACCCCGACGTGGAGCTCACCCTCGAGGGCAACACGGCGACGGTGCTCAGTACCACCACAATAGGCATTGACCATGCGCCGGCAGGCGACCGGTGGACACTGGTCAAAGAAGGCAGCCGCTGGCTGATTACCAGTCTAACCTTCAATCTAGAAGCGCAGTAATCCCGGTCACCGAGGTGCCTGGTCCCTCGCGTGGTTTGTGGGGCGTCGGGCAAGATCACTGCTGCTGAGCGCACCGTTCCCCAGGGGGCCGTTGCGAAAGGAAGGGAGCGAACCGTGGGCGAACTGGATCACATCATCAGAGTGGCTCGCGGAGTAGAAGAGGCCGGGCTGCTGCTGAAGAACGCTCGCCTGGTCAATGTCCTTTCGGGTGAGATTCACCAGGCTGATGTTGCTGTGTCAGACGGTCTCATCGTGGGGTTGGGCGAGTACGAGGCCAGAGAGGTGGTGGACTTGCAGGGTGCCTACCTGTGCCCCGGCTTGATCGACGGCCACGTCCACATTGAGAGCTCGATGCTGCGCATCGCTGAGTTCGCGCGGGTTGTGGTGCCTCATGGAACAACCACGGTCATCGCCGATCCCCATGAGATAGCCAATGTCCTGGGACTGGATGGGATTCTCTACATGATGGAGTCGAGCAAAGGTAGCCCACTGCAGGTCTACTTCATGCTGCCCTCGTGTGTTCCATCCAGCGATTTGGAGACGGCAGGTTCCCGGTTGATGTCCTATGATCTCTCGCCGCTGTTGCGCGAGGATTGGGTAGTTGGGGTGGGAGAGATGATGAACTACCCAGGTGTCCTGACCAGGCACGAGGACGTCATGGAGCGGATATCTATCGCCGACGGCAAGCGGGTGGACGGCCACGCTCCGGGTCTGTCAGGAAAGGACCTGAACGCGTACATCGCTGCAGGCATCGCCTCGGATCACGAGTGTAGCACGTTCGAGGAGGCCCAGGAGAAGCTCCAGCGTGGGATGTACGTGATGATTCGTGAGGGAAGCCTGGCCAAGAACATGGAGGCGTTGATACCTCTGGTGACGCCGGAGAACGCCCGACGGTTCATGCTGGTTAGCGACGACAACGATCCAGCGCAGCTGCTCAAACATGGGCACATGGACTACAGAGTCAGGAAGGCGATAGGATTGGGATTGGATCCGGTGCTGGCGATCCAGATGGCCACTATCAATGCTGCTGAGTATTTCGGCCTCCGGGGTCTGGGTGCTGTCGCGCCGGGCTATCGGGCGGACATGGCAGTCTTCGATGACCTGAACGCTTTCCAGATCAGGAAGGTGTTTCGAGCAGGGCGTCCGGTCTCTGAGAATGGCGTGATGCTGGACATGGGCGGCGAGCGCCGGCCAGTCACTCTTCGGGGCACGGTGAACGTAGCCTGGATAGAACGAGAGCATTTCCACATCCCGGCCCAGGGCCGCAGAGTAAGAGTGATTGAACTGACGCCCAGCCAGCTGGGCACCAAACAGTCCGTTCTTGAAGTGAAGACAACGGATGGCCGGGCGGAGGCTGACGTCGGGCGCGACATACTGAAACTGGCCGTCATTGAGAGGCACCTGGCTTCCGGTAACACCGGCCTTGGTTTTGTGAAGGGTTTTGGACTGAAGAAGGGGGCTCTGGCATCTTCTGTGGCCCACGATTCCCACAACATCATCGTGGTAGGCACCAATGATCACGATATGATGACCGCGGCGGTTCAGATCGTGAAGATGCAGGGGGGGCTCGTGGTGGTCGCGGAAGGCGAAGTCCTGGCCACCGTGCCCCTGCCCATCGCCGGTTTGATGTCCGAGAAGTCCGCGGGGGAAGTGAGTGCCGAGATGGAGGACGTTGAGCGGGTCGCGAAAGACCTGGGATGTACCGTCCACACGCCCTTCATGGCTATGTCCTTCCTTGCTCTCCCGGTAATACCGCAGCTGAGGCTGACCGACAAGGGGTTGGTGGACGTAGAAAAGGTCGCTTTCGTGCCGCTCTTTGTGGATGGCTAGCGAGAGGTGCCTCGAAATCGGAGTCACATCAGAGGCCCAATCCGAGATCCTTCGCAGGGCGAACGTTCCGTCTGACAGCGGCTGTGGTTGGCCTCCATGGCCCAAGGCCCACCTCTCTCCCCGTCATTGCATCTGGCCTTAACAGACACTGCCTCGTCGGCACTCGGGGCGGAAACTCCCGCACAAAGATGGTCAAGAGCACTCAAGAACGACTAGGGGGGTTCCAGACCGTGTCTGTCGAGAAGGACTGTGTCTCTGAGGATGACCTCCGTAGGCCCATCCGCGACTAGCCGGCCCCGGTCTAGGACGACGGTACGCGCCAGCAGTTCGTCCACCAGGCGCATGTCATGAGTCGCTACGAGCATGGTCTGGGGGAGTGAGTCGAGGAGGTCGATGAGGCCCCGTCTGGCGCGTGGATCCAATTCGCCGGAGGGTTCGTCGAGGGCCAGGATGGCTGGCTCCATGGCCAGCACCGTTGCGATGGCTACGCGCTTCTTCTCCCCTAGACTGAGGTGATGGGGCAAACGATCCTCGAAACCGTCCATCCCTACCTGGGCAAGAGCCCAACGCACGCGCTGGCGCACCTCCTCCTGTTCGAGATTCATGTGCAGGGGACCGAAGGCCACGTCCTCGAAAACCGTCGGGGAGAAAAGCTGGTCGTCAGGATGCTGGAAGACCAGCCCCACCCGGCTGCGCACCAGACCCAGGTTCCCATCGCCCACTTCGCTGCCCATGATTCTCACTACGCCCTGGCCCCTGAGGATGCCGTTGAGCTGAAGGAGTAGTGTGGACTTGCCCGCGCCGTTGGGACCCACCAGCGCCACTTTCTCTCCTTCGCGTACCACAAGACTGAGGTTGTCCAGCGCCCTCCTGCCGTCCGGATAGGTGAAGCTGAGGGTGTCCAAATCGATCATGGCGCGGCGCTCTGGTCCGATCTCCCCGGATGTATTGTCCGACTCACGACTGACCTTCATGTGGATAGTCTGATCCCTCCGCGCAATGAGCGGTTGCAGTCTGGCACGTAGCGACCTCAGCTGAGGGTCACCAGCACGACCAGATAGACTGCGAAGGCTCCAATTATGAGTACATCCCTTGTACCGAGCTTGTGCTCTCTCAGAGTGCGGAGTTCACCATCAAATCCTCTCGACAGCATGGCGGAGTAGATGCGCTCGCTTCTCTCGTAGCTGCGCAGGAACAACGAGCCGATCATGCCACCGAGCACCTTGGCTCTCCAGCCTATGCTACCTACAGATTCGCCCCGTGGATTGGCGCTGCGAGCTTCCCTCGCGCGGTGCAACCGGAGCGCTTCGTCCGCGATGACGAAGATGTAGCGGTACATGAACGAGACCACGGAGACGATCACTTTGGGCACTCTGAGGGATCTCATGGCAGCCACCACGCCGGGAAACTTGGTGGTCGTTACCAGGAGTGTCGCGACCAGCACAGAGAGCCAGGCTTTGATCAGAATACTGATAAAATCGATGGCACCTTCCGTGGTGGCTGTGACAATCCAGGGTCCCAGCTGTACGCTCGTGAGGGGGGTACCCTCAACAGTGAAGATCAGCGTAAATGCGACCAGAGCGAAGGGGATCGCGACCAGGGACCTTCTGAGGATGATCACCGGCTGGACACGGGATAGCCCGACGATGACAGCTATGGACGTCAAGCAGCAAAGGTAGGAAACCCAGGCTCCTGCGGGCAAGGCCGTGATGGCCACGATCATCGCCAGGCTGACTGCGAGTTTCACCCTGGGGTCCTGGCGATGGATCAGGCTATCTTCATCCTGATATGGATCAAGAACCAGGATTCGGCTCAAGGGAGTGATTCCTTACGCGTGTTCACGCCTTGGAGGTGCAGGAACGTGGTGGCCGTCTCAGCGACAGAGGTGAGAGCGGTGACTTCTAGGTGGTCTCGTCAACAGGACGTCTTCGCCTCAGGATGTAGCCCGCACCGAGGGCCACGCCGAAGACGAGGAGTACACCCACCATCCCCGCAAGGATTGTGGCCAGGGATTCGTTCTGGATTCCCGGCATGACGTAGTCGGGGATGAGTTCGTGTGTTGGCTCTTCCCCGAGATCCAGAAACCCTTGATCCTCCGCTACTCTCTCCAGCCCGTCCGGCCAGGGAGATGCCAGCGGAGAGATCAAGGTCAGGGCCAGCGCGATTAGCAGACCAACCCCGACTAACCACCAATTTCTCTTCTTCATCCGTGTCCTCCCCCTAGTTCGTCGCTGATCGGGACTCGACGAGGTCGCGCCTGGTGGCCGTGATAAACGCCAGCGCGGCGACTGTGATCAACCCCTCGCCCGCCCCAATCAGGGCATGGACGCCGCCCATGGCCGGCAGTGCAACTTGAAGTGGTGAAGAGCCGGACGCGGCAAGCTGAATTGCACAGACCAGGGAAGTCACGAACACCGAGCACCAGGAGGCCACGAAGGCGCTGCCCAGGTTCACCCAAGGCTTGTCTCCCAGAATCCTCTGGGCAGCGACGTAGACGGAGTAGCCGACAAGAGAGGCGATCACGGCCATGTTCAGAATATTCGCGCCCATGGCCACCAGCCCACCGTCCTGGAAGAGCAGCGCCTGAACGGCGACTACACTGGTCATGACGAGCATGCCCGCCCAAGGTCCCAGGAGTATGGCTGCCAGAGCGCCCCCAATGAGGTGTCCCGAAGTGCCTCCTGCCACCGGGAAATTGAGCATCTGGGCGGCGAAGATAAAGGCGGCCATCACTCCCATCAAAGGAACCTGCCTTTCTCCCAATTCCTGGTTCGTGCGGTAGATGGCGTAGGCCAGGGCTCCTATGGAGAGAAGCCAGGTTGCTGCCGCGACTAGGAGGGAGAGGAAGCCGTCCGGAATGTGCATGGCCCCGGGTGCTGCGATGGGCGTCAACCAGAAGATGCTAAGAATCACGATCCTTCTCTCCCTTCTTCATTAGCGCTCATCACGTTCGCGACAGCCGGTGCATAGTCACCTGCGTTCGTGCGGAGCGCATGCCGTCGCTGGAATTGGCCAGTCCGACGTGTGATCAACTCGCTGGTGCGGTACCCCTATTGCAGGCGCCGCAAATTCCGAAGATGGCAAGATGTTCTATCTCGGCATGGAAGTCATAGGCCTCTTCTACTGAACGCCTTAGCGGGTCTAGAAAGGCGTTGTCCACGTCCAGTATTCTGCCGCACTCGGTGCAGATCAGATGATGATGGAGTCCTTTGATCAGCAGTTCGTACTGGGCGTGTCCCCGTCCCAGGTCTGTCTCGCTGACCAGGTGCAGGGTCTTCAGCAAGTCCAGAGTGCGGTAGACCGTAGAGATATCGAGGTAGGGATAGACCGCCTGTACCGATTCCAGTATCTCCTCTGCGCTGGTGTGACCATCACTGTCGGCGATAGCTTCGAGGATCATCATGCGTTGGGGAGTAAGGCGATAGCCTATCTCCTGGAGCGCCTCGACTACCTTGTGATGGTGGCTCATAACACCTCCTCTGTGCATATGAGAGTATACCATAATTGCCATTGCTTGTCAAGTGCGACTGTATTGCAATAAGAAAGTGCTCTTGTCTTATGAGAGGGCGCCTGGGTCGGTTGCAGGGGCTTAGGCGGCGGTGACGAGAGACATGGCTGGCTGCGTTGCAGGAGGCGCTGGCGGTACGTTCTATCCTGTGGACAGGAGCCTGTCGAGCTCGGCGGCTATGAGTTCGGTAGCGTCGACCAGCTGCGGCGCCGCTTCGAAGACGGAGACTCCCTGCATGTCAGCCTCAATGGCCTCAGGGCTATAGGAGAGAAAGCCCAGGATGGGTAGATCAGGACCGTGTTCGCTGATGAACTGCCTGTCCCTCTCGTCGCGCACCGAGTTGCCCACCAGATAGAGTCGTGGAATTCCGATGTCCGTGGCCAGCTTCTGGATGAGTTCCGCCGTCTGGAGGCTACGGCGTCCCGGCTCTACCACGATCAAGAAAGCGTCCACGGCCTTAGCCGTGGCGCGGCCCAGATGCTCGACGCCCGCTTCCATGTCCATGATCACCTCTTCCGAGGATCGGTCCAGAAGTAGGTGGGTGACTAGTGTCTTGAGGAGGACGCTCTCGGGGCAGATGCAGCCGCCGCCCCCTTTCTTGACAGTGCCCAACTGCAAGAGCCTGATTCCTTGGTGTTCCGCACTGAAGCGCTCGGGGATGTCATCCACCTGGGGGTTCAGCTTGAACCACCCTCCTATGCCCCCGGGCTTTGCCCCGGTACGCTCTTCGATGAGTGCGTCCATCTCTGCGATTGGCGTGATCTGGGATACGAGCTGGGGTGGAAACCCGAGGGCCCAGGCGAGGTTCGGCGAGGGATCGGCATCGATGACGATAACTCTACGCTCCTGCTGCGCGTACGTGTGGGCCAGCAGACTGGTCACCGTCGTCTTGCCCACGCCACCTTTTCCGGTCACTGCTATCTTGGACACGATGCCTCCTTGGTACTCTATGATGGAGACTGAGTCAACGAAGCGTCAGAGTAGTCCATCGAGGGCAATGAACGCGGCTTCAACTGCTTGCCGAGCGGGTGATTCATGGGGTAGTTCCACGAGGGGGCGGCCAACGCTGTCATACTCCGCCACCAGAGCATCTATGGGGATCACCCCTGCAAGCTTCAGTTTCTTGTCCTCGATGAACTGTTTGAGATGCGATGCGAGCACCGGATCTCCGCTCTCGTCCCTGCCCACTCGGTTGACGATCAGACGGATGTGCCCAACCCGGGTCCGCAACTCGTCTATCAACTGGGCAACCCGCTCCGCGGTTGCCAGGCCTCGGATAGTGGGATCGGATACGATCAGCAGAAGATCCACGTCCTGAGTGGTGCGCCGACTAAGATGCTCGAGCCCGGCCTCGTTGTCGATGACCACATAGCTGTAGGACTTGGACAATAGGTCGATCGTCTGGCGCAGCATGTTGTTGGCGGCACAGTAGCAGCCCGGGCCCTCTGGGCGTCCCATGGCCAGAAGATCGTAGCCGTGTTCTTCAACTAGGGCCTGATTAACTCTCAGTTCCAGATACTCCGGTTTGCTCATACCTGAGGCAAAGGTTCCCGAGCTGACCTGTTGGGAGGTATCTTCGCGTATGTCGCCCACGGTCTCATCGATCGACGCTCCCAAAGTGAGATCGAGATTGGTGCTAGGGTCCGCATCGATAGCCAGCACCGGTCCGCGTCCATTATCAACCAGGTAGCCTATGAGAAGGGCTGACACCAGAGTCTTTCCGGTGCCACCCTTGCCAGCGACTGCTATGATCCTTGACATCGTTGCTCCATCCTCACCTGTTGGGTCCGAGGCATCTACGCGCGCCTGCATGCCAGACTTGCTGGGTCTCGGATCGTGGGCGCGCAGTCACGAGTCATCTTGTACAATGGTATAGCTGCTGGTCACGTCAGCCACTCCGGAAATGGTGGTGCGCACCGAGCAGTATTTCTCTTCCGAGAGTCTGATAGCCCGCTCGACCGCCTCCGTGGAGAGCCCCGGGCCGTAGAGCGTATACTCCAGGTGGATAGCCCGGTAGGTCCACGGTGGATCGGGATCCTGCTCGCCCGTCACCTGGATTTCCAGGCCCGTGAGTTTCTGGCGACTCTTCTCCAAAATGGATACCACATCTATCCCCGTGCAGCCGCCGAGTGAGATGAGGAGTACCTCCGAGGGTTTCAGACCGGTCGCGTTGTCTTCGTCTTGGCTGGACATGACCATGCTGTGTTTAGTGCTGTCCGTGCCCACGAACTGCCGTTTGCCTGTCCACTGAACCTTTGCCTGGGCCACTATCACCTCCGCGCTCCCGGCTGTAATGCCGGCCTACGTTCGCATGAAACGATTTGAGTGGGACTAGAGTACCATTGACTCAGTCATTGTGAGCTTGCTAGGATGGCGTAGTAGTACTCCTCCCCTCCTTTTCCCTCTCTCGGCGAGAGACAAGACGTCGCAACCTCACCTCTCAGCCAGCAAGCCAGGTGGTGGCGGCCACTCACTCGCTTCTCGGACAAGTTTGGGTCCGACCCTTCGACCTCCCGGCCAGACTGAGCCGCGATGAGCATGCTCTCCGCCTCGAACCCCTCAGGACACTTGTCGTCTGCAGTATCAGGAGAACTGTGCCCCGGTGCGCTGAGACTCAAGGAACTGAGCACCTCAGTAGGGTGGGTCTGTGCGCACAGTTGGGGTTTCGCGGGAGCGGAAGAGCGGGCCATCGATGACCGATTCGGTCACGGCCCGTTTCGGGGCTTCCTTGGTCGTGGCTTCCGAGTCCCGGGGAGGGGGCTCTATTCCACTGCGTATACCCTATCGCCGGGACGGGCCTTCTGAGCCAGCTTCAGGGCAATCTCCTGACCAGCTTCGGCTTTCTCGATGCCTTGGTGTTCGATCTGCATGGATTCCACGCTCTGCTGGAAGTCTCGTTCCCCTCCCGCGATGCGAATCTCGTCCCCCAACTGGAGCGGCGCGCTTAGCTCGATGACAGCGACGCTGATCTTCGAGAAGAAGTTGGTTACGTTTCCGATTTCCCTGTCCGCCATTGCCGAGAGCCTCCCTTCACCTCCGACATCCAATCGCTCACCACCGATGCACTCAGTTGTCCTGCCTCTCCGAGAGGATAGAATAAACCCCTCATAAGTGGGGCTGTGTAGGTTTCACACTTCCAGTAAGACTCGGTCTAGTTGCGGCATCAGATGAGATCGCGGCCGAATGGTCATCGTGCCGAGATCGCCATTCAAGGTATGCTGAGATCTTCCACGTCCACGTCTACGTATTTGTCTCCCTCTTCAATGAGCATGATTGGG
>Ga0180438_10001863_pt1 | contig 36206 bp, 28 predicted proteins | sample SS_ome_12_FD_132455 | JGI IMG/M metagenome (GOLD analysis project Ga0180438, IMG submission 132455) | Hypersaline lake sediment archaeal communities from the Salton Sea, California, USA - SS_3_D_2 metaG | ecosystem: Environmental > Aquatic > Non-marine Saline and Alkaline > Hypersaline >... | reverse complement strand
ATCAACAAGTTCACTGATAGAGCGAAACAAGTCCTGATGGCAAGTCAGGAAATCATGCGGCGTCATCAGCATTCTCAGATGGACGTCGAGCATCTCTTGCTCGCTCTGCTCGAATCGAGCGATGGGCTTGCGTCGGAGATCATCACGAAGGCCGGTGGTGACGCGAAGGGTGTGAAAAGAGATGTCGAGTCGGCGCTCGCGCGAGGACCCAAAGTCGAGGTGAGCAGGGGCGGCGGTGCGGATCAGATATATGTCACGCCAGGGCTCCTGGAGATTCTGGAGCGGACGGCCTGGGAACATGCGCAGCGAATGCAAGATAGTCTGATTGCTATCGAACATTTACTGCTGGCCATGGTGAGTCAGGGCAAGTCCGAGGCGGCCAAGATCCTGCGGTCGAATGGCGTTACGCTGGACGCGCTCTCTCGCGCTGTGGCCGAGGTCCGCGGCGGCCGGCGCGTCACAGATCAAGGGGCGGAGGCGCGCTATAAGGCATTGGAACGCTTCAGCCGGGATTTGACGCAGTTGGCCCGTGAGGGAAAGCTGGACCCCGTCATTGGACGGGATGGCGAGATTCAGCGCGTGATTCAGATTCTGAGTCGGCGCACGAAGAACAACCCAGTGCTCATCGGCGATCCGGGCGTCGGGAAGACGGCTGTCGCCGAGGGGCTCGCCCAGAAGATCGTGTCCGGCGAGATTCCGCGGACACTGAAGGACAAGCAGGTCGTTGCCTTAGATCTGGGCGCGATGGTTGCGGGATCGAAGTTTCGAGGGGAGTTCGAAGAGCGCCTGAAGGCGGTGATGGACGAGATCCGGCAGGCACAGGGAAAGATCATCGTTTTCATCGACGAGCTTCATACCGTCGTTGGCGCGGGAGCTGCCGAGGGCGCAATCGATGCTTCGAACATGTTGAAGCCGGCGCTTGCGCGGGGTGAGCTTCAGGCGATTGGAGCGACGACGCTCGACGAATATCGAAAGCATATCGAGAAAGATGCGGCGCTGGAACGACGTTTCGCCCCGGTCTATGTCGAAGAGCCAAGCGTTGAGGACACGATCGCTATTCTCAAGGGGCTGCGGGAGCGATATGAGGAGCATCATCAAGTGAAGTACGACGACGACGCTCTCGAAGCGGCGGCGCAGCTTGCCGGCCGATACATCACAGACCGATTCCTGCCGGACAAGGCAATCGATTTGATCGATGAGGCGGGGTCGAAAAAGCACTTGCAGGCTGTGCTCTCCCCACCCGATATTGCACAGCTCGAATCGCAAATCTCGCGGCTGGAGGAGCAACGGGAGGCGGCGGCGCTACGACAGGACTACGAGGCCGCCGCGAAGTTCAAGCAGCAGATTGAGGTCCTGCGAAGCGAGTTGGCCGCGAAGGAGCAGGAATGGGAGGGGAAGACCGAACAGACCGACTCCAAGGTGTCGGCTGAGGATATCGCGGAGATCGTCTCGACATGGACTGGCATCCCCGTCGCTCGTATGTTTGAGGAAGAGACGGAGAAGCTGCTCCGAATGGAGGACGAACTGCATCGACGGGTTATCGGCCAGGACGAGGCGATTCATGCTATTTCGGAAAGCATACGACGCGCGCGGGCGGGGTTGAAGGATCCAAAGCGCCCCATCGGGTCATTTGTCTTTCTCGGTCCAACTGGCGTCGGGAAGACCGAGTTAGCGCGAGCGCTGGCGGAGTTTCTGTTCGACGATGAAGACGCGATGGTGCGGCTCGATATGTCGGAATACATGGAGCGGTTTGCCGTTTCTCGAATGGTCGGAGCGCCACCCGGATATGTCGGCTACGAAGAGGGGGGACAGCTTACAGAGGCGGTGCGTCGACGCCCGTACCGGGTTATTCTTCTCGACGAGATCGAAAAGGCGCATCCGGATGTCTTCAACATGCTGCTTCAAATACTCGAAGATGGGCGGCTGACCGATGCGGCCGGGCGTGTTGTTGATTTCAAAAACACAGTTGTCATCATGACGAGCAATCTGGGAAGCCAGCATGTGCGCTCGGGAACGCTGGGATTGGGCAATGTCCAGGAGGAAGGTATTGCAGATTTCGAGCGCACGCGGGAGCAGATGCTCGGAGATCTGCGCAAGACGTTTCGCCCCGAACTTCTGAATCGAATCGATGAGATCGTGGTTTTCCATCCGCTGACCCGGGAACAAATCGTGCAGATCGTCGATCTGATGCTCGATCGGGTTCAAGAGCAGCTGGCCGATCGGCGCATCAAGCTCGAAGCGACCGATGAGGCGAAGGCGCTCCTCGCGAAAGAGGGGTTCGATCCTGAGTATGGGGCTCGGCCTCTGCGGCGCACCATTCAGCGACTTGTGGAGAATCCCATTGCTCGTGGTGTGCTGCAGGGCGAATACCGGGAGGGCGATACTGTGGTCCTGGATGTCGAAGATGGCAAGGCCGTGCCGAGGCTGCTCGTGCCGGCGAGGGAGAAGGAAACGGCCGAATAGCCGAGGGGTACGTCAAAGCGCCGCGCTTAGTTCATAGTACTTTCATATGGGGGACGTAAATTTGGGTGAGTGAGCCGAGAGGCGACACTCACTCTTTTTTCTGGGATTGGAACGCTGCAGTGACGAGCACGCTCGGCGAAGCTGTTAATCTGTTTACCTGTTGTATTTTCACGCTGAACGCATTTACGATCGTTCTGCCGGCATTCCTCATTGCTGGTGCGTTGGTCGTGTTCGTCCCCAGCTATTCGGTGATGAAGTACTTGGGGGCGCGGGCTAGCCGGATCGTTTCCTATGGAGTCGCGGCCATTTCGGGGAACGTGCTGACGGTATGCTCGTGCAATGTGGTGCCGATCTTCGCCGGGATTCTTCGCCGCGGAGCCGGGATCGGGCCGGCGTTTTGCTTTGTCTTCGCCGCGCCTGCGATTCACATTGTCAATACGGTGTTCACATATCAGGTGATCGGGCTGCGCCTCGCGTTGTGGCGCTTCTTCACCGTCCCGATGATCGCCGTTGTGCTCGGCCTCGCTATGGCGTTCTTGTTTCGCCGTGAAGAGGAAGAACGGCAATGCGAGATCGATAATAACGCAAGCGTCGCTCTGCTCGAACAATCTCCCGAGGAGACAAAGCGGGCCGGGATCTTCCTGACGCTCTTGGTGGCTATATTGTTCTTCGGGGCATGGCTTAGTCTCGATGCCTATTTCCCGCAGGGGGTCGGGCAGTATATTCGGCTCGGAGGGGTGATCCTGGCAGTCTGCGGGTTGGCGGCCTTGGCCGTGCGCTGGTTTGGGAAGGATGAGGCTCTCGAATGGGGTCGCCAGACGTGGCTGCTGCTTCGGATGATCGTTCCCATTTTCGTGGTCGCCGTGATAGTCATCGCCTTGGCGGTCAGCCGCATCCCGCTGCATTGGATTATGCCTACGGCTGCGGATGAAGGAGGGCTGCGCTTCGGACACCCGCAGGGCAATGCTCCTCTGCCGGTCTTCCTTGCCGCCGTTTTCAGTACGCTTATGTATTTCCCGATGCTGACGGAGGTCGCTTTTACCAAGGGATTGCTGCTCAAGTATTTCGCCGTCGGGCCTGGCCTCGCGTTGTTGCTGGGTGGACCGGGGCTGAGCCTCCCGGGCCTGATCCTCGTCAGTAAGGTGGCGGGGTGGAAGAAGATGATGGCCTATTGGGCGCTGATGGTATTGCTCATCACTGTAGTGGCATTGATTTTTGGGGCGCGGTATGGAGAGTATCTGTGTTCGTGCCAGCTACAGAGCGCGGCGACGGAGGCCCATGTGCAGAAAGCCGGCCCGGTTGGGCTGATCGGTCTTGGGTGGATGGTGGGATTGCTCGGCTATATTGGTGTTCTCATCAGAAAGGCGCCTCGCCAGCAGATCGAAGCGGAGGCCGCCGGCGAACGTGCGTGAGAAGGGGACTCACCCTTTCTCCCCCAAAAAGGCCGACCGGCCCAGGAATGAAGAGCCGGTCGGTCGCGGCGATGGTGTTCCCGCTGAAGGACGCTTACCGCCTAGCCCGTTATGCGGCGCGCCCGGATGAAGGCGTTTTTTTTCGAAGTTCGTGCCCCTGTGTCGCTTTATCGATGCCCCTGTCTTGCGGAACCGGCACGACGAGATCGAAAAGCACCATCGCAGAAGACGGGGAACCCCTGGCCCCAGATGACCAACGTGCAGCATAGCAGATTGCAAAAGCAGTCAGGCATAAAAATGTGTTTTTTTGCACCTTTGTTTGTCGTGTGTTAGGGGTTTGTAACAGACAGAAGTGGGTTTTGTTTTCGGGGGATAGGATTCCGCCGTTCCCCCACTCTCCCCTCGCACGCGCCTCCGACACTGGCGGTGGTATTGGCCGCGGTTGGAGGATGAATGCCGGAAAACAAGCAAACACAATGAAGTAGTGGAAGTATTACGTGCGGGTTATAGCGGCCGACGATGGAATGCTTCGTTGTGTGCAAGCACGACCGCTGCTTTGGCAGCAAGCTGACAACGGTCAGAGTCTCCCGAAGCGCCGACCCGCGATGCAGGACGGAATAAGAGCGCGGTGAAACTAATTTTGTTCGAGGCACATATATGATCGAACTGTTTCATATGCTTCTTGCTCAGGGAGAACGCTGAATGAAGATGGTCAGCTTTGCGAGTGGGGATGGTGGAGGCGTGGGGTGGCTAGAGGATGGTGAGGTTGTCGACCTGGGGCGGGCGCACGGTATCTGGATGATGACCGTCGACGACCATTTATGGATGCCGGTCGCCGATATGATGGATGCTATTGCTGCGGAAGTCTCGACCCCTGGGATACTCGCCGATGTGCGAGAGTTCGTGGTAGACCACGATCTTGTCGAGGAGCTTCTCGTCGAAGACTTCGAGTTGCTGGCTCCGCTGCCCCTGCCGCCGCGGATTATTGCTCTCGGTTTGAACTATGCCGAACATGCTCGCGAGACGGGAAAGGAACCGCCCGAGGAGCCGATTTTCTTCGCGAAGGCCTCCACAGCGGTGATCGGCCCGGACGCTCCTGTGATCGTGCCTCAGAACGTAGGGCGTGTGGATCATGAGGTGGAACTCGCTGTCGTCTTGAGCCTCGGTGGCAGGGACATTCCTCGCGCTGAAGCCAATCTGTGTGTATTCGGTTATACGGTTCTGAACGATGTGACGGCTCGTGATATGCAGTCGGCGGATATGGCGGCCGGCCGACCGTGGCTGCTTTGCAAGGGAATGGATACGTTTGCGCCGATGGGGCCTTGGCTCGTTACACAGGATGAGATGCCGGACCCTCTGGAGGTCGATCTGGCTCTTCGGGTCAACGGTGAGACTCGGCAGCAGGGAAATACGCGAGATCTTATCTTCGACATCCCGGAGATTATCCACCGGTTGAGCCAGTATGTAACGCTGGAGCCAGGCGATGTGATTGCTACGGGGACGCCGTCGGGCATCTCACCGATTCGGCCGGGAGACGTCATAGAGGCGGAGGTGGAGGGGATCGGCGTCTTGCAAAATCCTGTGGTCGCAACTCAATAGCAGCGGCTGTGGCGGGCTTGTTCCGACTTCCGCCTAACACCGAGGCGAATTGTCGTCAGATGGTGACCATCGTAAGCCCGGAGATTGCTATCATCGGTGGGATTTTCGGCGCAAGATGAAGTGGAGGAGATGTGTGAGACGCCGCCGAAGGAATTTTATCTTGTAGGGTGAGATTAGATAGAGGTGGGCTGATTTTCCAGGCTTGGGAGTTGGGTAGAGAGTTCGTTGCTTTCCTGTGAGAAAAAGCGCCTTCAGGACCTGGCACTAGATAAGCCCCTGCCGCGAGGTGGCGTGGTTTCGCCGCCGGACGTGGGCATCGTGAGTGCGGTAGTTCTGAGATTGTGGATGGCGCATGCGATTTGGATGTTCGGTGACTCTGGAACTTCTGGATGCCGCGGCTGCGGTCGGTTGCTCGTTTGTAGAGCTATCGACGGCGGTGCTCTTGCCTGAGAGGGCTGACGGCGATACGGTCGATGTGCTGAATCGTCTCTGCCGCGCATCGGCGCCTGCGGAGGTTTGGGACCTGAGTCTCCCCGAGGGAAGTGCTGTCTGCGGTCCCTCTGTAGAGTGGCCGAAGATTACACGGCATGTTTATACGGTGTTGCGACGAGCATCAGCAGTGGGCGGTTCGGTCGTTGGAATCTCGTGCGGAAACGCGTTCTCCGTCCCTCGAGGTTTTTCGCACCGAGAGGCGCTGGGTCAAATCTCTGATTTCTTTATGATGTGTGGGGCAGTCGCCCGCAAGCATGGGATGGTTGTTGGGATCGAACCAAGATGCTTCGATCGATCGGTGCCGATACGTTCGCTACCGCAAGCGATGGAGATTGCGAGGGGGGTGAACTCCCCGGGGGTCGGAGTACTGCCAAACCTCTCTCACATTAAGACGGCGGGCCAGTCGATCCTCGACATTGCCGACGCGGCGGCATGGCTCGCACACGTTCATGTTTCGGAGTCCGACCTGGCGGATAGGTCGGACGGGAGTGATTTGACGCCTGAGTTGTGGCACGCTTTGAGACTTGCGGACTACCAAGGCAGAGTCGGAATCCGAGGGAAGTGGACCGGCGGGGCCGAGGACATGGCGCAGGCTCTCCAGGCGCTGCAATCATATCTGTCGCCACTATGAAAGGATTTGCATGACGGAAGCCGGCCCCGTTTTTCGTTCATTTCGCGCTATTCGATATGCGAACCGCAGCGATCTTTCTAATGTGATCGCCCCTCCGTACGACATTATTTCAGATGAAGTGCAGGCGGAGTTGTACCATAAAGAAGAGAATAACTTCGTGAGGATCGAGCTGGCGCGCGAGGATGATCGATACGCGGCGGCGGGCGATACGCTGAGGCGGTGGCTGAATACAGGCGTTTTTATGCGCGAGGCGGAACCAGCGCTCTACCTGTTGGAGCAAGAGTTCGCAGTGGGCAATCGAGGCTGGCGGCGGCGAGGGGTATTCGGATTGGTAGGGCTCGCTGATGGGCGCTCGACAAGAGTCCTTTCGCATGAAGGGACGTTGCCTGGACCCAAGATGGATCGTCTCAACTTGATACGCGCATGCCGGGCGATGACGAGTCCGGTCATGCTGATGCACGAGGATGGCGATGGGTCATTGCTCCAGTTGCTGAATGGAGTGAAGCGCGATCCGGACGCGACGGCTTGTAGCTGGGATGGGACGGTCAACCGCCTGTGGGTTGTGGATGATAGCGATTTTATGGGCGGTATTTCGCGAGCGGTTGGGGCCGGACCGTTCTATATCGCGGACGGCCATCATCGTTTCGAGACCGCGATGGCGCACCGGAATGAGATGCGAAGCATTTACCCGGAGGCACCGTCGGACGCTGGCTTCGAGTACGCCCTGGCGCTTGTGAATAGCGCTCAGGACGACGGCCTGCGAATTTTCCCAACGCATCGTCTGATTTCCGATCTGGACGAGGATGCTTTGGCGAGCCTGTGCGATTGCATGGATGAGTATTTCGAAGTTGACGAAAAACCGTTGAGGGCCGTTGACATCGATTCCTGGCTCGCAGGTCCCCCCGAGGATAAACCTGTCTTTCGAGTGTATGCGGGCAATTCGCGCTTGCTACAATTGGTGGCGAAGGATACAGCGCTGCCGGCGACTGATTCTGTGGTTGGGCGGTTGGATGTCAGCGTGTTGCACGAAAGGCTGATCGATCCCACCTTGGCAGACGCAGGCTGCCTACCGAGAGCGGACTGGGGCATCAGCCACGACTCGCAGGCGACCGGGCGCGTCAGACGCGGCCCTCGGTTGGTCTATGCGACGGACTGGAAGGAAGCCATTGCCGCGGTGGATCGAGGAGACTACGTTTTTGCATTTTTCGTTCGGCCGACGGCAGTCGGCGACGTGATGGCCGCGGCGCGGGCGGGCGAGCGCATGCCAGGGAAATCGACGTATTTCTACCCGAAGATACCGGCAGGACTGGTCGTAAGCGATGCGTCGGAGGAATCGATCTAAGGCCTCCTCCACTGAGTTATGGAAAACCTCACGCCGATGCTTTCACAATATCGGGCGATCAAGCGGGAACACGAGGATGTGATATTGCTGTTCCGGCTGGGGGATTTCTATGAAATGTTCGGGGACGATGCGAAAGTGGCTGCAGACGCGCTCGACCTAGTGCTGACATCCCGGGATGTGGGAAAGGGGCGTCGTCTCCCGATGTGCGGCATCCCCTATCATGCGGCAGACCGGTATTTGGCGCGGCTGCTTGCGGCGGGGCATAAGGCGGCGATCTGCGAGCAAGTCGAGGATGCGAAGAAAGCAAGAGGCTTGGTGAAGCGCGAGGTTATTCGCATCCTTACGCCTGGAACTGTGGTCGAGGATCATTTGCTGGAAGAGGGGTCAAACAACTATCTTGTAAGCGTTACATCGTCGGATGATCATCTTGGATTGGCTGCGGCCGATTGTTCGACGGGCGAGATGATTCTCACCGAGTTCCACGGAAGCGATCCCTGGGGGGAGTTGAGCGACGAGATAGCGCGTCTCCAACCGGCGGAAGTGCTTGCGGCCGAGGGATCAGAGGTTTGGGACGCGGTCACCCGCCTTTTGGATGGGGCAAAGACGACGGTGACGACATGGGGACAAGAGGCATTTCTCGCAGAGGCCCCGGCGGAGCTCCTCCGGCGACACTTCGGGGTGGTTTCGCTCCGGGGCTATGGTTGTGAGGATATGTCGGCGGCCGTGGATGCGGGGGCGGCGATCATTGCGTATCTACGGCGCACGCATAAGTCCGCGCTCGAACAGATCCGAGAGATGCGGACATATTCCCGCTCACAGTTTATGGTGGTGGATGCGACGACCCGACGAAACCTCGAGCTGTTGGCCTGTCTGAGCGATGGCTCTCGCCGGCATACGCTGCTGTGGGTATTGGACGATACGCTCACGCCTATGGGAGCGAGGCTTCTGAGGCGATGGATTACGAGCCCTCTGATCGAGCGGCAGAAGAACGAGGATCGCTTGGACGCAGTGGAAGAGTTGATCGAGGACGCGACTCTGCGGGGTGAACTTCGGGATGAGTTGAGGAAGGTGCGCGATCTCGAACGACCGCTGGCGCGTGCGGCCGCGGGAACGGCCTCGCCGCGGGACCTCGGGGGGTTGAGGGGTTCGCTGGAGCGGCTTCCGAGCTTCGGGGAGATGCTGAGTCAGTCGGGAGTACCATCCTTGGATGAGCTCCTCGAGGGGTTCGATCCACTCGACGATCTCTGCGATCTGTTGATGAGGGCTGTAGATGAGGCGCCGCCGGCAACGATCCGGGAGGGAGGCGTTATTCGCCCCGGCTATTCGCGCGAACTCGACGAATTGAGGGATGTCCGCACGAAGGGGAAGGAGTGGATTGCGCACTTGCAGGAGCGGGAACGGGAGCGAACGGGGATCAAGTCGTTGAAGGTTGGTTTCAACCAGGTGTTCGGCTACTACATCGAGGTGACTCGGCCGAACCTCCATCTCGCTCCCGATGACTACCAGCGCCGGCAGACGATGAGGAACTCGGAGCGGTTCATCACTCCGGAGTTGAAAGAGTACGAATCAAAGGTGCTCGGCGCCGAGGAGCGGATTCTCGCGCTGGAACAAGAGCTGTTTGCGGATCTCCGCAGCAAGGTGACGGCGGAGGCGGTCCGCCTCCAACGGACGAGCGCCGTCGTGGCGCGGATCGACGTGTTGGCGAGCTTCGCCGAAGTGGCATCCCGAAACGGATACGCGCGCCCGGAGATGACGACGGATGACCGAATCGATATCAAGGGAGGCCGACATCCCGTAGTGGAGCTGGCGCTTCGGGATGAGCGGTTTGTGCCGAACGACACGCACATCGATTGTTCGGATGAGCAGCTGCTCATTATCACCGGCCCGAACATGGCGGGTAAATCAACGTATCTGCGCCAGGTTGCATTGATAACCTTGATGGCGCAGATCGGCAGTTTCGTGCCGGCGGAGCGAGCGACCATCGGGATCGTGGACCGCATCTTCAGCCGGGTGGGGGCCTCGGACGACTTGGCAACCGGCCAGAGCACGTTTATGGTCGAGATGACGGAGACGGCGAACATTCTTCGACACGCGACGAAGCGGAGCCTCATTATCCTCGACGAGATCGGCCGCGGGACGAGCACATTCGACGGGCTGAGCATAGCGTGGTCGGTCGCCGAGTATATCCATAATTCGCCGCGACTCGGTGCCAAGGCGTTGTTTGCAACGCACTACCATCATTTGAATGAGCTTGCGGAATCGCTGCCGCGGGTGAGGAATTACCGTGTAGCGGTCAAGGAACAGGGGGACCAAGTCGTCTTCTTACGTCGGATCGTTCCAGGCGGAACGGACCGAAGCTACGGAATCCAGGTGGCACGCCTGGCCGGGATGCCGCCAGAGGTAATCGAGCGGGCGAAGCAGGTGCTGTGGTCGCTGGAGCAGCAGAGCCATGTCGCCGGCGGGGCGGTTGGCCCGAGGAAGAATGATTCTGGGATTCAAAGGGCGGCCTCGACAGACCAGCTTGCCCTGTTCGCAGGCAAGCGGAATCCGGTTATGGAAGAAATACGACAGATGAGCCTGAACGATATGACGCCGCTCGAAGCGCTGAACGCACTGTCGGAATTGCAGCGGAAGGCGCGAGCGGAGCCATCGGAGGATGCACCTTCAGGGCGCGACGAGGAGGAATAGCAGATGCCTCAGTCTCAGAAGCTTGCACATGCAGTCGAGGAGGCGTTGGCGAAGGACGAACGAACGGCAGGGCTGGAGCACCTTCATGTGAAGGCGGTGGGACCGGCTGTTTTCTTGGACGGCGAGGTGGAATCGCGGGATTTGAGCGGGGTTGTCGAAGAGGTTGTCAAAAAAGTCGAAGGCGTGGGAATGGTGCGCAATCGTCTTCAGATCAATCCGCAGGCCCAGACAGGCGGATGGCGCGAGCCGCATCGGCATGAGGGGGAGTAGAGTCTGACGCGGCGCCCAGAACGCCAATACCCCCTCATTCGCATTTGTGGGTATTGATAAGGGAGGGGATGTGGGTGCGTTTGGCGGTCGGAGAGGATGCGGGTTATCCTTGCTCGGTCACTCGTCTGTGGGACAGCGGTCTCGAACCACTTGGATGACGCGGTCGACGACTTGGTCGATGGTGAGGCCGCCGGTGTCGACGTGGACAGCGTCGGGAGCGGCGCGAAGGGGTGAGTCTTCGCGGGTGGCATCCCGCTCGTCGCGGGTTTTGAGTTCGGAGAGGACGTGGTCGTAGTCGGCGTTGTGACCGCGATCCGTCAGCTCCTTCCAGCGGCGCTGGGCGCGCTCCTCGACTGGGGCGGTGAGGAATATCTTGACTTCAGCGTTGGGGATGACCACCGTCTGGATATCGCGGCCTTCCATCACGACTTTCCCACTACGGGCCATACCGCGTTGAAGAGCAACGAGACACCTGCGAACAGCAGGGATAGCGGAAAGGCGAGACGCGAGTTGGCTGATTTCGGGGGAGCGAATGTCGGCGGTGACATCTCTACCATCGACGACGATTTCGTTGTGGCCGTCCGGCCGAGGATGAAGTTCGATCTCAATCTGCTGAAGCAGATTGAGGAGACGGCTATGATCTTCTAGCTGGATATCGTCGCGCCGAACCGCCCAGGCGAGGGCGCGATACATAGCGCCTGAGTCGATGTAGGTCAGGCCGAGCTCGCGGGCGACGAGTCGGGCGATAGTGCTTTTCCCGGCTGCAACAGGGCCGTCGATCGCGACGCACGGCCGCCAAGTAGTCATCGGCCGTAGACCTCTTTGGGATCGAAAACGCGCTCCCCGATGACCTTCCATTCGTCGCCCTCGAGTTTTCGGAAGAAGCAAGAGCGATAGCCCTCGTGGCAGGCGGCGCCGCCGATTTGTTCGATCTTCATAATGATCGCGTCGGCGTCACAATCGAGGAGGATTTCCTTGACGAGTTGGACGTTGCCGGAGGTTTCGCCTTTCATCATGATCTTGCCGCGGGATCGCCGGTAGAGATGGGCTTTGCCGGTTTCGAGGGTGAGTTGAAGAGCCTGGCGGTTCATATAGCCGAGCACCAGCACCTCGTTGGTTTCGTGATCCTGAAAGATAACGGAGATTAGTCCTTTGTCATCCCACTTCAATGCGTCGAAGTCCATGTGATACTCCTCGCGTATGTCATGGCCGCTCAATCGCCGGGCGTTGGTCCTTTACGGTGACTAGCGTTCAAGCTCCTGCCGGCGGTGTCCCCATGCTCCCGCTATACAGCGGTGAATGCCGACCTTCGCTGAGGCTTAGGCGAGTCGGCCTCCGGTCGTCGAGGTCTAATTGACTGTGACCATGATGCCGACCCCGGTGAACCATCCGACGATGATCCATAGCACGGCGCCGAGGACATCGCCCAGGATTATGCCCAGGAAGAGTGGGCGAATTCGGACGTAGCCGTGAAGGCCGGTATAGCGTATGGCGAGGAGTTTGAATAACCATCCGAGGAAGAGTGAGAACCAAAGGTTGAGGCTGGCCCAGGAAGTGGCCATGACGAACCCAAGGGGATGGATGGGCCACCAGACGAAGTTGAGGCGGAGCCAGGAAAGGATACCGACAAAGACCGCGCCTATGGCCATAGAGCCATATTGCAGGCGGCTGGGCTGCTCTGGATTCTGGAGACGGGTGGCGAGGGTTTCGAAGAAGTTGTTGGGGTGGTAGACGATTTCTTCGAGGCTCCCGATCTGAGCTGCGCCGGGATGGTAGAAGGTCATGAGAAAAGCTGGAATGCTGACGAGCAGACAAACCAGCAGTGCGACGCCGAGCACCGGCACGAGGCGTCGGGTTCGCACCCCGGAGATCTCGGCGAGGCGGAAGCTGTTGAGCACGGACGGCATGAGGAATTCGCGGAGATCGAAGGTCAGAGCGCAGTCGACGAAGGTCAGCATGGTGAGGTTGGCGGGACCGAGGGCTCTGGTGCCTCCGAAGAGCAGCAGGTAGTTGACCGGCCAGAAGCTGAGGTGAATCATAAGCATGCCGGCTTCGGCGATGATCCTGGTGAGGACGAGGCAGATGGCGATGAAGATGGCCATGAAGCCGAGAGCGTAGCCGAAGGTCATGCCGCCGGCGATAAGCCAAGCGATGGCAATGACGATGCTGGCGAGGAGACCGAAGACGGCATACCGGTAGCTAATGGGCTCGTTCTTATCGTCCACATCGCGCGCGCGAGAGAATGCCGATCTGAAGGCATCGGCAAAGCTGCCGCGCAACAGCCAGATGATGACGAGGGCGATCACGAGGAGGCCGCCCATTTGATGCCCTTCTGCGATTTGACTGATGATGCCGCCCCAGGCGCTCGATCCTTCGTAGCCGAGGATACTCAGGAAGATGCCTTCGACTTTGAGGAACAGGACCGAAGCCCAGAAGCCTGCGGCCACCTCGAGCGAGAGTAGATAGCCGAAGCCTACGGCTGCAAAGAAGACGCCGACGTAGAGGGGGACCGCGGCCTCCCAGGGCCGGCCAACGAGGTATGGGGTAAGGTCCCAGAAGGTTGGGATGGCGGGTATGGCGGGGAAATGCTGGTGAAGTCCGTTGATCAGATGAATGACGAAGACGACCGAAGCCCCGATCCAGACGAGTCTATTGGTGAAAAATGCGCCTGGAGCTTGGTTTTCGCCTTGACGTAGGACCTCAACGGGGAACTGAACGAGGGGGAATGTGAGGCGCTCACGATCGGCCCACTGTTTCCGCACGAGGGCGGAAAGGCAGATCATCATAACCCAAAGAGATCCGATGAAGATGAACCAGTGGGACATCATGGTGAACCAGGGGCGCCACGGAAGCGCGGCGTCGGCGGGAATCCCCTCCCAGAACCAGAAGACTGCGCTGACGTCGCTGACGGCCATCCAGGAGGGTATATGACTCCAGAATAGATCAGCCCATTGGTTGCCGGGAGAAGCAAAATAGTAGGGGACGGTGCCGCAGGGAACGAGGTATCGAAGCAATCCCGACGACGGAATGCCGGAGGTGACCATGATAATGATGTAGACGACGGCGGTTTCTCGCGTGCTGAGGATGGCGCGGCCGCGCAGACGAAAGAGCAGAAGGTTGAGGAGCGAGAGCAATAGGAGAACGGAAACGGCCCCAATGGGAAAGTGATTCCCGGCAATGTAGGTATTGCCGACGATGTAATCGTTGTACGGTGTGATCGCGCACAGCGCCGCTGCTAGAATGAGACCCAGCGAAATGCTCCGCCAGGTTACTCCCCCCTCTTGTATTTGCATAATGGCGAACTCTCTCGTTATGTAATGTGTACAGGCCTCACCTGGACGCCGCGATCAGCCAGATAATGCTTGATCTCGGCGATGGCGTGCATGGAATAATGGGTGATACTGGCAATAAGGGCCGCTTCGGCGCGCCCCTCGGTGAGGGCGGCATAGATGTGCTCAGGCGCGCCGGCGCCACCGGAAGCGATGACGGGTGAAGAAACGGCATCGGCGATAGTGCGACAGAGCAGGACATCGTAGCCCTCCATCGTGCCGTCGGCGTCGATGGAGTTCAGGAGAAACTCGCCGGCCCCAAGGTCCTCAGCGCGGCGGGCCCAGTCGAGGGCGTCGATGTCGGTGGGCGTCCGGCCGCCGTGGATATAACATTGCCACTTCGGTTTGTCTGGCGGGGTGTCGGGGCGGCGTTTGACATCCATGGAAAGGACGACGCATTGGCTTCCGAAACGCTGGGCGGCATCGCGGATGAGTTCGGGGTTCTCGATAGCGGCGGTGGTGACGGCTACTTTGTCCGCGCCCGTCTTGAGGACGGCGCGGAAGTCATCTACAGTCCGAATGCCGCCGCCGACGGTGAAGGGGATGAAAACTTCCTCGGCCGTGCGTGACGCGACTTCGAGCATGGTCTGCCGAGCCTCGGCGGAGGCAGTGATGTCGAGGAACGTCAGTTCGTCCGCGCCTTCGACGTTATAACGAGCCGCGAGTTCGACGGGATCGCCGGCGTCTCGGAGGTCAGCGAATTTGATGCCTTTGACCACGCGGCCACGGTCGACGTCGAGGCATGTGATGATTCGTTTTGCTAGCATAGGGCTTCGATGGCCTTCTGCAAGTTCAAGTCTCCAGTATAGATAGCGCGTCCCACGATGGCGCCTGCGGCGCCTGCGCCGCGTGCCGCGCGGAGGTCGTCGATTGTGGTCATGCCACCGGAGGCGATCACGGACGCGTCGACGGCTTCGACCATCTTCTTGAGCGCGGGAATGTTCGGCCCTTTTAGCATACCATCAGTTGCGATATCGGTGAAGACAATGCAATGGTAGCCAATGCCTACGAGTTTTTTTGCGAGGTCGAGGGCTCGGACTTCGGTCGTGTCGAGCCAACCGCGGACGGCGACCAGGCCGTCACGGGCGTCGATGCCGGCGACGATTTTTCGGCCGATTTCGGTCACTAAGCACCGAGCGACTTCAGAGTCGAGGGCCGCGCTGCCGACGATGACTCGATCGACGCCGGCGTCGAGGGCTCTTCGGGCTGTTTCAACATCCCTTATGCCGCCGCCGAGTTGGACCGGGATCGAGATCGCATCGCAGATGGATCGAACAACGTCGAGATTACGCGGAGCGCCTTCCCGCGCACCGTCGAGATCGATAACGTGAAGGCGAGGCGCGCCGAGCGACTCCCAGCGCTTCGCCATGGCGGGCGGATCATCGCTGAAGACGGTTTCTCGGTCGTAGTCGCCCTGTAGTAGACGGACGCAGCGGCCGCCGCGAAGATCGATGGCGGGGATGATCTCCATCAGGCAGCGCTTTCCACCAGCCCGACGAAGTTGGCGAGCATTTGGAGACCGACGTCACCGCTCTTCTCGGGATGGAATTGGGAGGCGAACATATTCCCACGGGCGACGGCGCAGGTGAATTCGACGCCGTGATCGGTGGTGATTGCGGTCCAGTTGGGATCGTTGGCGACGCAGTAGTAGGAGTGAACGAAGTAGGCCATGGCGTCGGTTGGCATCCCTTCGGTAACGGGATGATCTTTGACGAGTTTGAGGGTGTTCCAACCCATGTGTGGAACTTTGAGGCCTGCTCGGTCGCCGGATCGTTCGTATTGGGTGCCGGTGAATCGCACGACGCGGCCGGGAACTATGTCGATGCCCTGGACTGGTCCGAACTCTTCGCTCTCGGTGAAGAGAAGCTGGAGGCCAAGGCAAATGCCCAGAAACGGGCGATCATCCCTCACCCAATCCCGGACCAGTGCGTCGAAGCGAGTCTCCCGAAGTCGCTCCATAGCCTGGCCGAAGGCCCCTACTCCCGGCAGAATCAAGGCGCCGCACTCGTCCGCGCGATCAGGGGTGTCGATGATTCGCGGGTTGGCCTCGACGCGCTCGAACGCTTTCGCGACACTGCGGAGGTTGCCCATTCCGTAATCTATGATTGCGATGTTCGGTTTCATGTTTTCCGCCAGCGGGCGCGCGCCTCGACATAGGCGTCGCCGCCGTAACAGTCGTTGATGACGATGGCAGGGAAATCTTCGACCTCGAGACGGCGAATGGCTTCGGTTCCAAGGTCTTCATAGGCGACCAAGTCCACGGCCGTGATGCGACGCGCAAGAAACGCCCCGGCACCGCCCAACCCGCCGAAGTACGCGGCTCTATATTGCTGGATAGACTCTTTCACCATGTCGGACCGCGATCCCTTGCCGATCATTCCTTTTAGGCCGCGCTCGAGCAGCGCCGGAGTGTAACGATCCATGCGTCCGGCCGTCGTTGGTCCGGCGGCGCCGACGACGCGGTTCGGCGGCGCCGGGGTGGGCCCAACGTAGTAGATGATCTGTCCGCGGAGGTCGAAAGGCAAGTCTTCGCCGTTCTCGATCGCCTCGGCCATGCGCTTGTGAGCAGCGTCTCGGGCGGTGTAGAATACGCCGCTGATAGCTACGGGCTGGCCGGCGCGAAGGGCGAGCACATCATCGTCGCTCAAGGGCGTGGTGAGGCGGACGACTTCTCGATCCTCGTCTTGCTTCGCCATGGCGTCACTTCCACACGTGCTCGGCGTGCCGCGCTGCGTGGCACTGTATGTTAACGGCAACGGGCAGGGATGCAATATGGCAGGGGGCGGTTTCGACCTTGACGGCGAGCGCCGTAATTTTTCCGCCGATTCCCATAGGACCTATACCTGTTTGATTGATGAGATCGAGGAGCTCGACCTCGAGTGCGGCCGCTTTAGGGTCGGGATTCGAATCATCGAGAGGTCGCAGGAGGTTTTTTTTTGCGATAAGGGCACACTGCTCGAAACTCCCGCCGAGGCCGACGCCCACGATGAGGGGTGGACAGGCGGAGGCCCCAGCGCTCTCGACGGACTCTATCACAAAGCGTTTCACTCCCTCGACGCCATCAGCAGGCGACATCATCCTCAGTTGGCTCATGTTCTCGGAACCCGCGCCTTTGGCGGCGACGGCGATCTTGAGATGATCACCGGGGGTGATTTCGGCATGGATTACGGGAGGGGTATTGTCGCCGGTGTTGCGGCGGTCGAGGGGACTATACACAACTGATTTCCGCAGGTAGCCCTTTTCGTAGCCTTGTTTCACACCCGCTGCGATTGCATCGTTGAGGGTGCCGCCGACAATGTGGACATCTTCACCCATCTCGACGAAGACGACGGCGATGCCGGTGTCTTGGCAAAGGGGTACACCGTCTTCTCGGGCGGCCGCCGCGTTTTCGAGGAGTCGGGAGAGGATATCTCGGCCAAGTGGAGACTCCTCTCGTTCGCGTGCTGCATGGATGGCCGCCGTGACATCGGGCGGAAGGACGGTGCATGCCTGAATGCAGAGATCGGCAACTTTGGCAGAGATGTCTGCGGCTGGGATGTCCCTCACACGCGTGCATTCCTCTCCCCTGCCCCGACGCCAGATTATAGCATGGGTGTCAAGCCGCGCGTTGCTCCGTTTGCTCAGCCGTCCCTTGGGTGTTTTCGATCTTTCGGAAGACCTGTCTCCCGAAAGGATGAAAACACCAAAAAAACGCTACAACAGTCAACTTTGCCCTGCATGCCCCTTCTATGCTAGAATCCCGATCACTTGCTTTCCAGGAGGATCTCACGGTGTTGAAGATAGCGGTCATACCAGGTGATGGAATCGGTCCCGAAGTCATTCGAGAAGGCTTGAAGGTGCTGGATGCGGTCGCGGGACCCACCGGCCTAAAATACGAAACCACCGAATTCGACTGGGGTGGTGAACGCTGGATAAAACAGCACGAGGTTCGCCCCAGCAACGTGCTGGAAATCCTGCGCGAGTTCGACGCCATATACCTTGGGGCGGTGGGACATCCCGATGTTCCCGTCGGCCTCGTCGAACGACAGCTACTGCTCGACTTGCGTTTCGGGCTCGACCAATACATCAACCTGCGGCCGATCAAACTCTATCCCGGTGTCTGGACGCCGATCAAAAATAAAGGCCCGGAAGAAATCGACTTCGTCGTCGTGCGCGAAAATACCGAGGATATGTACGTCGGTACTGGGGGATTCGCCCACTACGGCACCCCCGACGAAGTCGCCACACAGGTCGCCGTTTACACGCGCAAGGGAACCGAGCGCATCATCCGATACGCCTTCGACCTCGCCCGCAAGCGCGACAAAGAAAGAAAGGTCACCGTTGTCGACAAATCCAACGTCTTGACCTACGGCCACAACCTCTGGCAGCGCGTCTTCGAGGAAGTAGGGGAGGAGTACCCGGACATTCAGAAAGACGCCGCCTACGTCGACGCCGCCTGCATGTGGATGGTGAAGAACCCCGAGTGGTTCGACGTCATCGTCACGACGAATATGTTCGGCGACATCATCACCGACCTCGGAGCCATGATCCAAGGAGGCATGGGCGTCGCCGCCTCTGGCAACATCAATCCCAAAGGCACATCCATGTTCGAGCCAATCCACGGCTCCGCGCCCAAATACACGGGCCAGAACAAAGCGAATCCAATCGCCACCATCGCGGCCATGCAGATGCTGCTCGATCACGCCGGCGCCACCGAGGCCGCCGAACGCGTCGACAGGGCCCTCGCCGCCATCCTCTCTAGCGGCAAGATCGCAGATCTCTCCGCGGGCAAGTGCCCCCCGACTAGCGAGATCGGCGACATGGTTGCCGCAGAGGTATGAAAAATACGAATGCCGTTCGCCAAAGGTTTGATGCCGGCATAATCTATCTATCGTTAGCCCATTGTAAAAACGACCAAGGTGAGGGTGGGATCTCGGTGCGGCGATCCCGCGGCGCTTGCCAACCATCTACGAATCCGATAGAATCTTCGACGGAAGGGGACTCGGAGGTTTTTGCCTATGTCCGGTCATTCAAAATGGCACAACATCAAAATTCGCAAGCAGGCCCAGGATAAGCAAAAGAGCAAGATTTTCGGCAAGCTTTCCCGGGAGATCATCACCGCCGCTCGCGAAAGTGGTGGCGATGCCGAGGTGAACGCGCGGCTGCGAGCCGCGCTCGATAAGGCTCGTTCCGCCGGAATGCCCCAGGATAATATTAAGCGTGCCATTCAGCGTGGAACCGGAGAGATTGAAGGCGTAACCTACGAGCCGGCTACATACGAAGGATATGGACCTGGAGGCGTTGCGATTCTCCTGGACGTGCTGACGGATAACCGCAATCGCGTCGTCGGGGAGTTGCGGAGCGTCTTCAGCCGCAACGGCGGCAATCTCGGGGAGAGCAACAGCGTGGCCTGGCTTTTCGAGCGCAAAGGCGTGATTCTCGTGCCGCGCGAAAGGGCATCTGAAGACACTGTGCTCGAGATCGCGCTCGAAGGTGGAGCCGAGGATATGCAGGCCGATGACGCCTCCTATGAGATTCGCACCGGCCCGAGCGACCTCGAAGCGGTGAAACAAGCCCTCGACTCAAGAGGCATCGCCTACGACAGCGCCGAGATCACCATGCTGCCGCAAACGCGGGTCACCCTCGAAGAGAAAGAAGCCCAGCAGGTGCTTCGGCTCATGGACGCCTTGGAAGATCTCGATGACGTCCAGCAGGTCTACGCCAACTTCGACATTCCCGATCAGATCATGGAGGCCATTGCGGCCTGAATGGCGACCGAGGGGCTGAAGCGTTTGGGGTGACGTGGAAGGGGCGGCGCTGCCGCCCTTGCTGCGTTTTTTGATATGAAGGATTCAGAATTCGACGTGCTGTTATCGCGGGTCCAGAAGCCCGCGCGCTATACGGATGGGGAGTGGAACGCGCTTCACAAGGATCGCGCGTTAGCGCGCGCGCGTGTTGCGCTTGTTTATCCGGATGTTTACGAGGTGGGTATGTCCCACCTCGGCCTCCACATCCTCTACCACATCTTGAATTCCCACCCCGACTACCTTGCAGAGCGCGCTTATGCTCCGTGGAGCGATATGGAAGAGCAAATGCGCCTCCACGGAATTCCCCTGGCGAGCCTCGAGTCGCGCACACCGCTTCGCGATTTCGACCTCATAGGCATCACACTTCCATACGAACTCACATACACGAATATTCTAAACGCACTCGATCTCGCAAACGTACCCGTCAGAGCCATCGACCGCACCGATGATGATCCCCTCGTCATCGGTGGAGGCCCCGGCGCCGTCAATCCCGAGCCCATAGCGCAATTCTTCGATGGTGTTTTCATCGGCGAGGCCGAAGACGCCATCATCGAGATCGCGGAAGCGGCGACCGCGCGCGGCCGCACACAGGCCCTCGAAGCGCTTGCAGCCATCTCGGGGATGTACGTGCCGTCATTATATAAGCCGACCTATGGCGAGGGGCCGCGTGGAACGCTGACACCGCTGGATGGCGCACCTGCACGAATCGAACGGCGTATTGTCGATAACCTCGATGCCGCCCCCTTCCCGACGCGGCAGATCGTCCCATTCGTAGAGTCCGTGCATTCCCGAATCACCCTCGAGATTATGCGCGGCTGCGCCCGCGGATGTCGGTTCTGCCAGGCCGGGGCCGTCTATCGACCAAGGCGACAACGGAAATTAGAGACCCTGCTCCGGCAAGCGGAGCAGGCCGTCGCCGCAACGGGCCACGACGAAATATCCTTGTTGGCGTTCACCAGCGTCGATCACAGCGAGATAGAAAACCTGACAAGCGAACTCGTCGACCGCTTCGGCTGTCGCGGTATCGGGGTAGCGCTCCCATCTCTGCGAGCAGATGCCTTTTCCGTTTCGCTGGCCAATACCATCCAACGCGTCAGAAAGACCGGACTCACTTTTGCCCCGGAGGCGGGCACCGAGCGACTGCGACGAGTCATTCGTAAGCAGCTAAAAGAGGACGATCTCTTCGCCGCGGCGGACGCCGCCTTCGCCTCCGGCTGGACGAGAATAAAACTCTACTTCATGATCGGCCTTCCCACCGAGACTGACGAAGATGTCAAGGCCATCGGCGATCTTATTCACCGACTCCTCAGATTCGGTCGCGGTGCGCTTGGGTCCAATAAAGGAAGGCTCCAGATTGCCGTCAGCGTTGCGAACTTCGTGCCGAAACCCTACACACCGTTCCAGTGGACGGCCCAAGACGCGCGCGAAGAGCTCAAACGGAAACATCGAATCCTGCAAGACGCACTGCGCAGTCGAGCGATCAAGCTCTCCTGGTCAGACCCCGATGCAAGTGCGCTGGAAGCCGCAATCTGCCGAGGGGACCGACGTATTGGGCGCGTCATCGAGACTGCCTGGCAATACGGAGCGAAGTTCGATTCATGGAGCGAACAATTCTCCTTCGACCGCTGGGAAAAAGCGTTCCGTGAGAATGAATTGGCCATAGACGATTACGCCAACGCCAACCTCGAGTACGACGATCCGCTCGTCTGGGACCATATTTCCTGCGGCGTGGGCCGGGCCGCTCTGCGCGCCGAGGCAGAGCGCGCCTTCGATGGGGAGTCAGACTGATCGTGTCACAGCTTGTTCTCAGGTATCGAAAAGGAAATGAAGTGCGATGGATATCGCACCTCGATCTTAAACGCACTTTAGAGCGGGCGATACGGCGAGCCGAAATCCCAATTCAACTCACACAAGGACATAACCCTCACCCCAAGCTCAGTTTCGGCCCCCCATTGCCGGTGGGCGCCACCGGAGATGCCGAATTGATGGCTATGCACCTCGCCGAGCCCGTCGATCCCGAAGAGATCAAGGAGCGTCTGAATCGACAGCTCCCTCCCGGCTTGGAGATCGTAGAAATTTGGTCATTGCCGCCCCACCGTAGGAAAGAGACCTTTGGCGATATAGACATTGCCGAGTACTATATTGCTATCGGCGGCTTGGCCGCGCCGCCCGACCTCGATGAGCGCGTAAGAAAGCTCCTCTCATCCGAGGAAGTCATAGTGCAGCGGGGCGGAGAGAGGCCGGAGCGCACCGTTGACTTGCGCCCATTCATTTTAGGAGTCGAAGTTGCGAAAACCGAAGCCAAGGAAGTGATCTTGCGCGCGAGGCTGTGCACCGGCAGCCATGGAGGAGCGCGGCCACAAGAGATCGTGCAACTCCTCGGGCTCACGGACGATGACGCCGTAGTCCGCTATCACCGATCGGGCGTCTATGCGGAAGTGGAAGTTGCATCGAAGAAACCGGGGATGTGGCGCCGTTGGTCGCGTTCCCGCAGCGGGCGAGGAAGAAGTTAGGAAGCATGAAAAAAGAAATCATAGTCAACTCCGACGATCTTGAATCGCGGGTCGCTATTCTCGAAGACGGTTATCTCTCTGAACTCCACGTCGAGCGCGAGCCCCGCATCGTCGGAAGCATCTACAAAGCCCGCGTCGTCAGTGTTCTTCCGGGCATGGACGCCGCCTTCGCCGATATCGGCATCGATCGCAATGTTTTCCTGTGCGCCGATGACGTAGGATTCGTGAGCCGCAATGGCGTCACCGTCACACCGGCCCCGCGCTCTGCAGGTATCAGTCAACGGCTGAAAGAGAAGCAAGAAGTCGTCGTTCAGATCGTGCGAGCGCCGGTTGCGGGAAAAGGGGCGCGTGCCAGCACTCGTCTCGCCTTTCCCGGGCGGTATGTGGTGCTGTTGCTATCGCATGGCAACCAGGTCGGTGTCTCCCGCAAGATCGAGGATCGTAAAGAACGCGATCGTCTGCGGAAGATTGGAGAGCGCATTCGCCCTCGGGATTCAGGGCTCATCATTCGAACAGAAGCAGAGGGGCACAATCGGAAAGATCTCGAGGCCGACCTCAAGGTGCTCCTCGACCTGCGCGATCGCGTAATGAAGAAGGCGGAGAAAGCGAAAGCACCGGCGCTTCTTCATCAAGATCTGACGCTCATCTATCAAGTCATCCGCGACGTCTTCACCGATGATGTCCATCGCCTCGTCATCGATGATAAGGGTGTCTACGACAATTCAGTGGAGCTTGTGAAGCTCATAGCGCCAAAGCTTCGAGCACGCATCAAACTCTATCGCGGCCGACTCCCGGTATTCCAAAAATCCGGCATCGAGGATGAAATCGATCGGCTACTCAGGCGCAAGGTTTGGCTCGGCGTCGGTGGCTACATCAGTATCGACCAGGCCGAAGCCTTCACAGCTATCGATGTCAATACAGGCAGGTACACCGGATCGAAGGGGCTCGAAGACACCATCTTTCGAACGAACGTCGAGGCGGCGGAGGAAATAGGACGTCAGCTTCGGCTGCGGGACCTCGGCGGCATCATCGTCATCGACTTCATCGACATGGAGCGAAAACGCAACCGCGATCGAGTCATGAAGGCACTCGAATCCGCCCTCAAACGCGACCGCCAGAGGACGAAGATTCTCCATCTCAGCCCGCTCGGCCTCGTGGAGATGACGAGGAAACGCCGAGGCGAAAGCCTTATGGGTATCCTCACGGAAACCTGCCCCCATTGCGCAGGACTTGGGCGAGTCCGTCGGCCGATTACCGTCGCACTCAAGCTCGAGCGCGATGCCTGCCGGTTGGCATCGGAGGAAAAGCCGACTGCCCTGGTCATCAGAGCCTCCGCCAGCGTTGCGAGCATTCTCGTTGGAGAATGTGGGAGACGCGCCGAAAACCTCGAAAAGCGTTGCGCAGGCCACGTCTACATCCGAGCTGACCACGAACGCGCAATCGAAGAGAACGAAGTGGTGCCGACCACCCGCTCCGAGGCAAATAAGTTCGTATCCATCCTCAAAAAGGGTCAAGAGATAAGATTGCAGCACGTTGATCCGCCGGAGCCTGGAGAAGAACAAGACGTCTACGGATGGACGGATGGATGTCGCATATTGGTGGAAGGCGTTCCTCGCGCCCAAGAGGGAGCCTCAGTCGTGCTCGACGAGGTCGGACGCTCCTTCGCACGAGGGCACCTGAAAGGCGCGAAGCCGCCTGCGCGGAAAGTCGAACCGACCGAGGAAGAACCGGGCAAGGCGAAACGCAAGCGCCGACGCCCAAGACGAAAACCCAAGAAGAAGGCTCCGCATAAAGAAGAACAGCCATCGCAGACGGAGCAGAAGACCAAAGGCGAGCCTGCTCCCCCTCGACCTCGACACGGGAGACGGAAACCACCCGTCAAAGAGAAGCCGCCCGCTGAACCGAAGCCGCCGGAAGAGAGCGCGGCAAAACCGAAAAAGGGTGGCCTTCTCCGACGCGGCGCCAGACGATTGACCGGAAGCCGCCGCTAGCTGATATAACGATCGCGCCGGAACCACCGGCGTTCAGCCATTCCAATAAAGAATAAAGCGCGCCAAGGGGTTGACGCTACTTTCTCCGGTCTGATATAATCCGCCCGAAGCCTGACCTGCAATGGCGTTGAAGGGGAGTAGTAAGCGTAACTTCGGGCCACCAGAGAGCCGGTGAAGAGCTGAAAGCCGGCGCCCTCGAAGCCGCTGAAGCTCGCCCCGGAGCTGCCCGATCGAACGCATCCAGTAGATCGAGCCGGGGGGCGCCCGTTACAGCGCAGTCGAGTGGGACGCGGCACAGCGCTCTATGCGCTAAAGTCACGTCCAACTTGGGTGGTACAGCGAGAGATTATGGACCTCTCGTCCCAAGAGGACGAGAGGTTTTTTCGTATGTCAGGCTAGAACCGTCTAGCACCTCAAGGATGATGGAGAGAGGAGCCATAATGCGCAGCGACGTGATTAAGAAAGGCCCCACGCGGGCGCCGCACCGCGCCCTGTTGTACGGGTCCGGCCTACACAAAGAGACATTCGACCGACCGTTCATCGGTGTCGTCACGGGCTGGAACGACATCGTTCCTGGACACGTCGGCATGCGCGATCTCGAACGACACATCGAGCGCGGCGTCTTCGCCGCCGGTGGCGCCACCTTCTTTTTCGGCGTTCCCGGAATCTGCGACGGCCTCGCTATGGGACACGGAGGCATGCACTACTCATTGCCCTCCAGAGAGCTGATTGCCGACTCCGTGGAGTCAATGCTCGAGGCCCATCAATTCGATGGAGTCGTGCTCCTCACCAACTGCGACAAGATTACCCCCGGCATGCTCATGGCCGCCGGACGCGTCGATATTCCATCGATTGTCGTTACCGCCGGCCCTATGATGGCCGGCCAGTGCGCCTGCATCAGCGACGAATTGCTCGCCGTTGCCGAGCGATTCCGCGAGTCCGGAAAGCCGGAGATGGCCAAAGCGGCCGAGCGACTTGCCACCGGCCACACCATCTACGGCGATGGATACTACGGCGCTGGGTGGCACAAGGCTGGCATGCTCACCGACGAGCAACTCGACATGCTCGAGCAGGCCGCTTGCCCCGGCATTGGATCCTGCCAAGGGCTCTATACGGCGAACACGATGGCGTGCCTGACCGAGGCGCTGGGGATGTCCTTGCCCGGCTCCGGCACGGCCCTCGCGGTCTCGGCTGAGAAGCGTCGTATAGCGTATGCCAGTGGCATGAGGATCCTCGACTTGGTCAACCAGGACATTCGTCCGCGGCAGATCATGACAGAGGCTGCATTTCGAAATGCCATTCGTGTGGACAACGCCTTAGGCGGATCGAGCAACACCGTACTTCATTTGCCGGCCATTGCCCACGAAGCGGGAATCGATTTCCCGATCGACTGGTTCGACGAAATTTCGCGGGTCACCCCGCACATCACGAACATTCTGCCCGGCCCGACGGCGGAACACGCCATGGAAGACCTCGACCGAGCAGGAGGGGTCGCGGCAGTTATGCACGCCCTTAGAGAATCGATTGAGCCGTCGCCGACTGTTTCAGGCATATCCGCGGAGTTGATCGCAGGCGATGCCAAAATTCTGGACGGGGATGTGATTCGACCTGTCGACAATCCGTATCACAAGGAAGGCGGCATTGCGATCCTGAAGGGCAACCTCGCTCCCGAAGGCGGCGTGGTAAAATCGTCGGCCGTCGCTCCGGGAATGATGACGTTCACCGGCCGCGCCCGCGTATTCACGCGGGAAGAAGACGCGACACAGGCAATCATGGAGGGAAAGATACAGGCCGGCGATGTCGTGGTAATCCAATACGAAGGCCCTCGTGGCGGACCGGGGATGAGGGAAATGCTCTATCCCACATCTCAAATATATGCTGCAGGACTCAATGAGTCTGTTGCACTTATCACCGACGGCCGATTCTCGGGCGCAACCATCGGACTGTCGGTGGGCCATGTATGTCCCGAGGCCGCCGTGGGTGGCCCGATCGGTCTAGTGAGAGAAGGCGACGAGATTTATATCGATGTTGCCCAGAGGGAAATCGAACTAAAAGTTTCCGATGACGAACTGGCGAAGCGGCGAAAAGACTGGAAACCGCTGCCGCCGAAAATCACGAAAGGGTATCTGGCGCGATACGCGCAGCAGGTTTCTTCCGCCGCGCGAGGCGCTGTGGTGCAGTCGGAGGCGGAGAAGTGACCAATAATTCCCAATCAAGTCGCACAAAACGAAAAACGTCCACAAAGAAAGCTCGCGCGAGCAAAAAGGTGCAGAAGACGCTTATGACCGGCGCCGAGGCCCTACTCGAAGCCATGCGATGCGAGGGTGTCGAGGTCATCTTCGGCTATCCCGGCGGGTCCCTCCTGCCCATATACGACACACTCTACGACAGCAGAGGGCTCCGCCATATCCTCGTGCGCCACGAACAAGGGGCTGCCCATGCCGCCGACGGATATGCCCGCGCCAGCGGCCGAGTCGGGGTGTGTATGGCGACCTCCGGCCCCGGGGCTACGAATCTCGTTACCGGCATTGCTACCGCCTATATGGATTCTGTGCCGATTGTAGCAGTGACCGGTCAGGTTCCCACCTTCGCCATCGGCAAGGACTCGTTTCAGGAGGTCGACATCACCGGCATCACCATGCCGATCACGAAACACAACTACCTGATCACAGACCCTCAGGAAATAGCCAGAACGATAAAAGAAGCGTTCTACATCGCCAGATCGGGCCGACCGGGGCCGGTGCTTATCGATTTCCCTCGCGACATGCAGACAGCAGAGATAGAATTCCACTACCCAGACAGAATCGATCTTCCGGGCTATCGCCCCACCGTGGAAGGCCATCCCAAGATGATCCAGCGGGCAGCGGAGCTGCTCAGCTCCGCCCAGCGCCCCCTCATCTACGGCGGCGGCGGCGTCAATACCGCCGATGCCCAGGCGGAGCTACTCGCCCTCGCTGAGCGCGTCGACGCGCCCGTTACCATGACGCTTCTCGGCAAGGGTGGATTCCCCGAGGATCACGCACTTTATCTGGGGATGCCGGGCATGCACGGTACCGCCTACGCGAACTACGCTCTCCACGAGGCTGATGTAATCATCGCGGTGGGGACTCGGTTTGACGACCGCGTCACCGGCAAGCTCGACATGTTCGCGCGCAACGCCAAGTTCATCCACATCGATATCGATCCAGCCGAGATCGGAAAGAACGTCGTTCCGGTGCTGCCGATTGTCGGTGATGTCAAGAAGGTGCTCGGTTTGTTAGTCAATAAGGCCTCGCGAACGAGCCATCCTGACTGGCGAAAGACAGTCGACGGGTGGAAGCAACAATATCCCATGGGTTGGAAGGGCGATGGATTAAAGCCGCAGTTCATCATCAAGGAGATCCACAAAGCGACGAAGGGGAACGCCGTCATCGTGACCGAGGTGGGCCAGAACCAGATGTGGGCTGCGCAATGGTATCCGTGTAAGCGTACCCGTCAATTCCTCAGTTCCGGCGGGCTGGGAACGATGGGCTACGGTTTTCCCGCCGCCATGGGCGCGCAGGTGGCGTGCCCCAAAGACGTCGTGTGGGATATTGCCGGCGACGGCAGCATTCAGATGAACATCCAGGAAATGGCCACCTGTGTCAAGGAGAAGTTGCCAGTGAAGATCGCCGTGCTGAACAACGGGTACCTTGGGATGGTGCGCCAGTGGCAGACTCTGTTCTTCAAAGATCGCCTCTCCCATACGGATATTGCTGTGGGAACGCCTGACTTCGTGAAGCTGGCGGAAGCCTACGGCGCGGTCGGAATTCGGGTGACCAAAGAATCGGAGGTGGCCGGCGCCATCAAGAAGGCCATGTCTGTGAAAGATCGGCCCTGCCTGATCGACTTCCTCATCGATCGCGGGGAGAATGTAATGCCCATGGTGCCCGCCGGCGGCACCGTGGACGACATGCTTGTGGATTGAGGCGAGGGAAAAGAACCATGAAACACACAATCTCGGTGCTCGTGAATAACAAACCTGGAGTTCTCGCCCGGACGGCCGGGCTCTTCGCCCGACGGGGTTTCAACATCGACAGCCTTGCCGTCAGCACCACACAGGATCCCGGCGTTTCGCGTATGACGATCGTCGTCGATGGAGCCGACCAGATACTCGAGCAGATTACGAAACAGCTCTATAAGCTGATGGATGTAATCCGGGTGCTCGACCATCAGGAGGAGGCCGTCGTAAACCGGGAACTCGCTCTGATCAAGGTGGATGCGGAGCCAAACCTGCGCGGCGAGATCATGCAGATCGTTAACATTTTTCGGGCGAATATCATCGATGTTTCGGAGAAGACGTTCACCATCGAGGTCACCGGCCAGGCGGACAAGATCGACGCCCTCGCGGGGCTGCTTGAGAAGTTCGGCATCCGTGAGATGATGCGCACCGGGCGCATCGTCCTCTCGCGAGGAGTCCGTACAGCCTAGCAAACGCACGAGGGCGCCATGGAAGAAATCGTCACCATCGAACAGGCCGAACATTTACTCCGTATCCTGGCCTTTGGAACACTGCCTGTGGGCTTTATCCTCGGCGTCTTAGTCGGAGCGTTACGACATCGGCTCCGCGTGGGACTTCTGTTAGGGTTACTCTGCGGGCTGATCGGGCCGGCGATCTGGGCTCTCTGGCGACTCTATAACGGCGTCATCGGGATATATGGACTCGATAGCGTTCGCGGACTGCTTATAAACCTAGCGCTGTTCGTGGGAATCGGAGTCGCTGCCGGCATAGCAATTGGCTTGGTCTGGCGACGAGTTTGGCGAGGGGGAGGGGAAACAGCCTCCACTACAACAGAGTGAGGCAAGGAGAAGAGAGCGATGGCAAAGGTTTATCGGGATCGAGACGCGAAAATCACAGCGATCAAGAAGAAAATAGTGGCGATCGTAGGCTACGGCATCCAGGGAAGGGCGCATGCCCTCTGCCTCAGAGACAGCGGCGTCAAAGTCGTCGTCGCCGAGATCGAAGGCACTCCCGGCTGGAAAAACGCTAAGGCCGACAAAATGGATGTTACGTCCGCATCCGACGCAGCGCAGAAAGCTGACGTCATTGCCATACTCACCCAAGACAACGTCCAGGCGATGGTCTACCGAGAAGCCATTGAGCCGAACCTGAAGAAGGGCGACGCCCTCATGTTCGCGCACGGCTTCAACATCCACTACAACCAGATCGTACCCCCGGACAATGTTGATGTCTTCATGGTCGCGCCTAAGGGTCCGGGCGCTCTCGTCCGCGATGAATTCGAGCGCGGTCGCGGCGTGCCCGCCCTCGTCGCAATACAGCAAGACGCTACGGGCAAGGCGCTCGATATTGCTCTCGCATACGCCAAGGCCCTCGGCGCCACGCGCGCCGGCGTTCTCGAAACGACGTTTGAAGAGGAAACCGAAACCGATCTTTTCGGCGAGCAGGCCGTCCTATGCGGTGGAGTCACCGAGCTCATCAAGGCGGGCTTCGAGACGCTCATCGAGGCTGGATACCAGCCGGAATGCGCCTACTACGAGGTGCTGCATGAACTCAAGCTCATAGTCGATCTCATCCAAGCGCACGGAATCGAGGGAATGCGCCGTCGCGTCAGCGACACCGCCGAGTACGGCGACATGACCCGGGGCCCACGCATCATCGGGCTGGAAACTCGTGAGGCGATGGAGGATATTCTCGAAGAAATTCAAACCGGGGAGTTCGCACGCGAGTGGATACTCGAGAATCAAGCGAATCGGCCGGTCTTCAACCGCCTGCGGGACGTTGAGGCTCGCCACCCCATCGAAATCGTCGGCCCGCAGTTGCGCAAGATGATGCCGTGGTTGACTGAGTAGCCCGTGATGTGACGGAGAAGGAGGCGCACTGCTATGCCTGCCAAGAAGAAGCGGAAGACACACAAAACTAAGATCGCTCTCTTCGACACTACGCTTCGGGACGCGGAGCAGACCCCTGGGGCCAGCATGACCACCCCAGAGAAACTCAAGGTGGCCCGACAACTTGCGCGCCTCGGTGTCGACGTGATTGAGGCAGGTTTTCCCTATTCCTCACCGGGAGATTTCGAAGCGGTCCGGATTATCGCCGACGAGGTGAGAGGACCCATCGTGTGCGGCCTGGCCCGCTGCCGACCAGAGGATATCGACCGAACGATCGAGTGCCTCGCCGGTCGCAAGCGCGTCCGACTCCATACTTTCGTTGGTACATCTCCTCAGCATCGGGAAGGCATCGTGCGGAAGTCGAAATCCGAAGTGCTCCGCATGGCCATTTCCTCGGTGGAGCGCGCCCGCGCGGGTATCGATGAGGTCGAATTCTCGCCCATGGACGCCACCCGCACGGAGTTCGACTACCTGTGCGAGATCGTCGAGGCGACGATCGACGCCGGCGCCACCATCATCAACATCCCGGACACCGTCGGCTGGGCCGTGCCCTGGGAGTTCGGCGACCTCATCGCGCGCCTGCGAGAGACGGTCTCGAATATCGATCAAGCTGTTATTAGCGTGCACTGCCACGACGACCTCGGCCTCGCAACCGCCAATTCCGTCGAAGCCGTCATCAACGGCGCGACCCAGGTCGAATGCACGATCAACGGCTTGGGCGAGCGAGCCGGCAACGCGGCACTCGAGGAAGTAGCGCTCATCCTCGATACGCGGCGCGAGCTCAAACGCAAGTTCGAGACCGGGATCGTCATGAAGGAGGTCTATCGTACGAGTCGTCTCGTTCGCGAGGTGACTGGCGTGCCGGTTCAGCCGAATAAAGCCATTGTCGGCGCCAACGCCTTCGCCCATTCCTCCGGCATTCACGTCGATGGCGTCCTCAAACAACGCGATACGTTTGAGATCATCCGACCGCAGAAAGTCGGCATCGACCAGAGCCAAATTGTCTTGACCAGCCGGTCGGGCCGGCACGCTGTCCAGCACCGGCTCGCCGAGCTTAGCTACAGCCTCTCGGCGGACGAGTTAGACAAGACCTATCAACGCTTCCTCGATCTCGCAGATCAACGAAAAGAGGTGACCGACGACGAGCTCGAATCCCTCGTCGCCGATGAATTACGGATCGCGCAAGAAATCTACGCGCTCGACTATCTTCACGTGGTCAGTGGCGGCACGACCATTCCCACGGCCACCGTCCGCGTGCGCCGCAATGGCGAGACCTTCCAAGCCGTCGCCAGCGGAGTCGGCAGCGTCGATTCCGTCTACCGCGCCATCGCCGAGATCATCAAAACGCCGCACCGACTTGTCGATTACACGGTCAGCTCGGTCACCGGCGGCACGAACGCACTGGGAGAGGTGACGGTTCGCATCAGCGACAAATCCGACGCTATCTTCACCGGCCGCGGGTCCAGCATGGATATCATCGAAGCCTCGGCTAAGGCATATCTCGCCGCCCTCAACAAAGCTATCTTTCGCGCCGAGGGTGGTGCCGGGCGGCGCAGGGCAAAGAGGAAATCCACGAAGAAGCAAACCAGACGAAAGGCGTAACCTTCATGCCGCAAACTATCACCGAGAGAATACTCGCGGCGCACTCCGGGCACGATGAAGTCCACCCCGGCCACTTCATTATGGCCCAACTCGATCTCATGCTCGGCAATGACGTCACGGCGCCGTTAGCGATTGACGAATTCAATCGAATCGGCGGAAAACTAGCCGATCCCTCCAAGGTCGTCCTCGTCGCCGATCACGCTACACCCAATAAGGATATCGAGGCCGCGCGGCAGTGCAGTATCATGCGTCAATTCTCCCGCGAGCAAGGAGTCGAGCACTTCTTCGACGTTGGGCGATGCGGTATTGAGCACGCCCTGCTTCCGGAAAAAGGCCTCGTCGTGCCGGGCGAATGCGCCATCGGCGCCGATTCGCATACCTGCACATATGGCGCGCTCGGCGCTTTTGCCACAGGAGTGGGGTCCACCGACCTCGCCGCGGCCATGGCCACGGGCGAATGCTGGCTGCGCGTCCCTGAGTCTATACGGGTCGTCTATCGAGGAGCGCTCAAACCCTGGGTCGGTGGCAAAGATCTCATTCTCTACACCATTGGAGAAATCGGCGTAGCCGGGGCTCGCTATCAAGCGCTCGAATTCTGTGGTGAAACGATCGATAGCCTGCCCATGGCCGACCGGTTCACGATGTGTAACATGGCCATCGAGGCCGGAGCAAAGAACGGGATCATGGCGGTCGATTCAATCACCGAGGAATATGTTCGAGCGGCGACCGACCGGCCATATACGGTCTATGCGAGCGATCCTGATGCTGAATACGTTCGCACCATCGAGATCGATTGCTCGAAAATCGATCTCCAAGTCGCGCTGCCGCACCTCCCCGAAAACGCGCGCCCGGCAGCCGAGGTCGGCGATATCAACGTCGACCAGGCCGTCATCGGCTCCTGCACGAACGGTCGCATCGAGGACCTTCGCCAGGCAGCCAAAATCCTGAAGGGGCGTCAGGTGCATCCGAACGTCCGGCTCATCGTCATTCCCGCCACGCCGGCCATACATCTTCAAGCCATCAAAGAAGGGCTGGCCGAAGTATTCATCGAGGCGGGCGGCGCGCTCACCATGCCGACCTGCGGACCATGCCTCGGCATGCACACCGGAGTGCTCGCCAAAGGAGAGCGTGCAATCTCGACGACGAACCGAAACTTCGTCGGCCGCATGGGTCATCCCGAAAGCGAGGTCTACCTCTCCGGACCCGCGGTTGCAGCGGCGTCGGCTGTGCTCGGCCGCATAGGAACTCCGGAGGAGCTATCATGAGCGACCTTCACGGCTATGCTCACGTCTACGGCGACAACGTCAATACCGATGTCATCATTCCCGCCCGGTATCTGACCACATCCGATCCGGACGAGCTGGCGGCCCACTGCATGGAGGATATCGATGCGAGCTTCGTCGGGAACGTTCGAAGTGGCGACTTCATCATCGGCGGAGAAAACTTCGGATGCGGCAGTTCTCGCGAGCACGCCCCGGTTTCGATCAAGGCTTCCGAAGTGAGCGCCGTCATCGCCAAGAGCTTCGCGCGAATCTTCTTCCGCAACGCGATCAATGTAGGACTGCCGGCACTGACCTGTCCGGAAGCCGTGGATGATATCGACAAAGGGGATGAACTTCGCGTCGATCTCAGCTCCGGCATTATCGAAAACGTCACGAAAGCGCGCTCCTACCAGGCAGAACCCTATCCGGAATTTCTGCGTGCCATCATCGCCGCCGGAGGCCTTGTCGCATACACACAGGAACGGCTTTCCGCCAACTGATCGCCGCTAATCGTCGGCATCGGCTGGGGACTGTGGTCGGGCGCTCTTCCGGGCGGCCCTCAGGAAATTCTCCCTGGGCAGCAGAACCGTGCGGCCGCATTGATTGCATCGGATACGTATGTCCACGCCGGTGCGCAGCACCGTCCATTCGTTCGCTCCGCACGCGTGCCGCTTCCGCATATGGACGACATCGCCGATTCGCACATCTGAAGGAGCCAACATGCCGTGCCAGTTCGGCGCGGCAACAGGCCATCCTTCACAGACGAGATCGGAGAAGGAAGCCCCGCGCGACTGGAGAAACCGAAAATCGTTTGTGTTCGGGGGATGCCCATTCCATCGATTTAGGTGAGGACTCAACGAAAGGAAGCCGCATCATGGTTCGCTCTTGCAAAATTCTATGTTGTTGTTTCACACTGACGATTTGCCTTGCTGCGCCCGCTCTGTCTGCGTCCAGCAAAGCCGAATACCAAGGCCCGCAGCTCACCGCCGGCGGCATGCAAGGTGCAACCGACGTGGTTCCATCCACGCTGTCTATCGAGGATGCAATTCGTATTGCCCTCGAATACAACCCTCAGGTGTCCGCGTCTGCAGAGGGCATCAATGTGTCAAGGGGAATCGTCAACCAAGCGGTTTCGTTCCTCATGCCGCGCGTTGACGTTGAGGCAACTCGCTCCACGCCCGTCGATTTGCCTTCTTTCTCGTTTCAGAGTCCCGATAGCAGCTGGGAGACGACCTTCAGCTTCGTTCAACCACTCTATACTGGAGGCGGCCTCCGGGCAGGGGCGAAGGCTGCCAAGGATTTGCTCCTCGGCTCCGAAGGCGATTATCATCGAACCCAGCAGGAAATCGCCTTCGCGGTACGCGGTGGGTACTACGCAGTCCTCGCCGCGGAAGAGCAAGTCGCCGTTGCCCGACAGGTGCTCGACTCCGCACTCGAGACCCTTCGCGTTGCCCGGCTTCGATATGAGGCTGGAGTCGCTCCGCAATTCGATGTGCTCTCAGCCGAGGCTCGGGTGGCTCGTACGGAGCAATCGCTCATCGCCGCCGAGGTCCTTCGCGACACCGTTTGGGCCACCCTCAGCACAACGCTCGGCGTCCCAATTCCAGCAGGCACTCAATTGACCACACCGCGACCGGCGACAGTCGAAGAAGCCGATCCAATTGCGCTCAGGGCTGAAGGGCTCGCCAACCGTCCCGACCTCCTATCGGCAAAGGCATCATCATCCGCAGCAAGGGCTGAACTCAACGTCGCCAAGGCAGGGCGCTACCCTTCGATTTCCGCCGTAGCCGGATACACGCTGCGAGAGCAAGTCACCGTCGATGGAGAGGCGTTTGGCGATCCGGGGACCGATATCGTCGTCTCTCAGAACAGCGGGTTCATCAGCCTCTCTGCCAGCTGGAGCCTTTTCAATGCCGGCCAAGTGCAGGGTGAGATCGACGCTGCAGAGGCTCGTCTTCGGCAGGCGAATGATAGCGTCACCGCTCTCGAACAGCAGGTTGAACTCGAGGTTCGCTCGGCTTATCTAGCCGTCGCTGCGGCGAAAGCGCAAGTCGACGCCGCGAGGAAAGAGGTCGCCCAGCAAGAAGAAGCCTACCGCATCGCGACGATCCGCTACCAAGAAGGCGTCGGCACAAGCGTCGAGATACTCAGCGCCGAGGCCGACCTCGAAGACGCCAAAACCCGACTGAATAGAGCCATCTTCGATCTGAATCTCGCCGTCGCCGAACTGGACCTCGCTCTCGGCCGCAACACGCTCCCTCCTGGGGCTCTGTCTGAGGAAGACACCGGTGAGTAATTCACAGGAGCAACCGGTGGATCAAGTCGACACGATCGTCGAGGGCTATCGCTGTCATGTCAATGCCGGCCTCGCCTCGCTCTTCAAGTTCATGGGATTCGAAGCGGTCGAGTGGCGGGCAGAGGGCTCGATCATCTATGACAGCGAAGGGCGAGACTATCTCGATCTCCTCGCCGGCTTCGGCGCGCTTCCTCTGGGACACCGCCCAGAGGCGGTCGTTGCTGCTGTCAGAGATCAGATGGAGCGCATGCCGCTCTCTTCGCGGGTTCTTTTCAGCAAGCCGGTGGCCGACCTCGCCGCCGAATTGGCCGCTCTTCTCCCCGGCGACTTGGAAAAGTCCTTCTTTTGCAACAGCGGCGCCGAAGCGGTTGAAGGGGCCCTTAAGCTCGCCCGTCTTCATACAAGAAGACCTGGGGTCATCGCCACCATCGGCGGCTTCCACGGAAAAACGATGGGGGCGCTCAGCGCGTCTGGCCGAGAGGTTTACCGGCAGCCCTTTGCCCCCCTCATCCCCGAAGTCCAACACGTTCCCTACGGTGATATCGAAGCCCTGACGGCCGCCGTAGGTGAGGCGACCGCCGCCGTCATCATCGAGCCGATCCAGGGCGAAGGCGGGGTGATTATACCGCCCGATGACTACCTTCCGGCCGCGCGTGAAGTCT
>Ga0180438_10001862_pt1 | contig 36237 bp, 41 predicted proteins | sample SS_ome_12_FD_132455 | JGI IMG/M metagenome (GOLD analysis project Ga0180438, IMG submission 132455) | Hypersaline lake sediment archaeal communities from the Salton Sea, California, USA - SS_3_D_2 metaG | ecosystem: Environmental > Aquatic > Non-marine Saline and Alkaline > Hypersaline >... | reverse complement strand
CGGACGTGATTCGATTCGAGGCGGACGGCGTGGCGAGCCTGCGCGTGACGATCTACGACCTGTCGGAGAACGAACTGTGGAGCTCGGGGCAGGTGATGGGCGACTTCGTTGATTGGGATCGGGCCAATGCCCGTGGTGAGCGCCTGGCGAATGGGCTGTACCTCTACCTCGCCCAGGGATGGGATTCAAGCGACACCCTCATCCTCAACAAGACGGGGAAGGTCGTCCTGCTTCCGGGCGATCAGGTCGAACTGAGGGCGGCGCCGACGACCGGTGGGGTCACCTTCGAGAATCCGGACATCACGTTCGGGACGAAGGCTGTCGGGCAAACCGCCTACTACAGCTACATCGATCTCTCCGGGGTCAACTACCCGCAGTACATCATGCTGAGCAACCTCGGCGGTGCACACCAGTGGTCGTTCTTCGGATCGTCTGCTGGGTTCTACATCCGCGATCGGACCGTGGCACGCAATCCGTTCGCGATTCTCAACAGTGCCCCCAACAACGCTTTGGTTCTTGACGGAAGCGGATATCTCAAGCTGAGCCAAACCAGCTATCCGCAGTACATCATGCAGAGCAGCCTCGGGGGGGCGCACGAGTGGTCGTTCTTCGGCGCCGACACGGGATACTACATCCGGGATCGGACAGCCGGATTGAATTCGTTCGGCATCCAGAACAGTGCTCCGGCCAATTCGCTGATCATCGAGTCGGACGGCGACGTGGGCATTGGGACGAATAACGCTACGGATAGGCTGACGATTCAGTACAACGGTGGTAACAACGCGATCGCCGTCTACCCAGGTAGCTCGCGTGTGGCCGGTGCTGCAGTCTTCCGTGTCGAGAGCGATGGTGACGTCTACGCCGACGGAATCGCCTATGCAGCGAACTTCATCACCGGCGGTTCGGCGGACGTCGCTGAGCGGATCAATGTGTCCGAGTGGGTCGAGGCCGGCGATGTCGTCGAGATCGACCCGGATCACGCTGGCTTCTTCCGCAAAGCGTCCGGGCTGTACAGTCGGCGGGTCGCGGGGATCATCTCCACATCTCCAGGAGTCATCCTTGGAAACGACATCGACCCGACAACCGATCAGTGGGATGACAATCGCCCCGTCCTTGCGATTGCAGGCCGCGTGCCGGTGAAAGCCTCGACGGAAAACGGACCGATCGCCGTTGGCGACTTGCTGGTCAGTTCCTCCGTCCCCGGCGTCGCGATGAAAGGCGACCCAGCGGTTTCAATCGGAGCGGTCGTCGGGAAAGCGATGGAGCCTCTGGAGAGCGGCGAAGGGATCATCATGAGCCAGGTGACGCTTCGCTAGGATCTCCAGTTCCTTGGTATAGGCCTGGGAGGGCCTTCGACTAGCGAACTGGCTCAGCGATGATCGGATCACGGTTGAACACGCCTTGCGTGTATGCCCTCATACCCGCGAGGCGTGTTGCCGTCTTCAAGGCGGCCGCAACGGGAAGGTGGACTGATGCCGACCCGCGGAGTACTGTGATAGGGGCCTGCAAGGTGTGGCTGGCCGCATCCGGAGGGTGAGAGCAAGGGTGAGGAAGCGTGGGACACTCTTCGAGGTAGCTCGACGTACGTTGGCATATGGGATCGGCGATGCGTTCGCCAGAGGGACGAACCTCATTCTCCTCCCCGTCTACGCCGCCCTTCTCTCCCCCGAGGAGTACGGCACTCTGAGCATTGCGCTGGTCCTCGGGGCGATGCTGAACATGCTGTTGGCGTTTGGGATGAACGGAGCGGCACTCAAGTTCTACTACGGCTTCGAAGGTCCGGAACGCAAGTCGTTCTATGGAGCGATCTGGGTTTTTCTATTGGCGGTCCCCGCGTGTTTGCTGCTGTTGGTGGAGCTGTCGGGCGGCTTCCCCCTCCGGCAGATGCTGCTGCACGTCCCCTACTCACCGCACATTCGCCTCACACTGTGGACGGCCTACGCTACGGTTGCGTTTGTGACCATCCCGCGCGAGGTGTTCCGCGCGTCAGGGCGAAGTGGCGCCTATCTTCTTCTAAACGCGGCAGGCTTCCTCTCCATCGTCGGTCTAACGGCTCTCCTTGTCGCCAAGCTCCGACTGGGAGCCGAAGGCGCTCTTCAAGCTCGCCTGTATGCATCGATCGTGCTGGCATTGATCGCGGTTTCCATCGTGTGGCGCGTGGCGAGCCTGAGAGGGATGAGGGTCAGATTCGTCAGGACGGCGCTTGGCTATGGGGTCCCGCTGATCCCTCACTACCTCGCGCACTGGTCGCTTGGCCTAGTGGATCGAGTCATACTCGAGAGGTTCGTGCCTCTGGCTCAGGTAGGGATCTACTCCGCAGGGTACCAGATTGGAGCCGCGATGCTTCTGGCTTCGGGGGCAATAAACAACGCGCTCATCCCTCTCTTCGGACGGGCGAACCGGTCGGATGAAGGAGCCCTGAGAATGCTCGCGAGAGTCATTACATACTACGTTCTTGCGGTGAGTACCCTGGCATTGGTCCTATCGACCTTCGCACGGGAATTCGTGATGATTCTGACTCCGGATGCGTACCAGCAGGCTGTGCAGGTTGTTCCGCTTGTCGTGCTGGGGTATCTGTTCCTTGCGCTCTACTACCCGTCGATGAACGTGCTCACGCTGATGGCTGGGAAGACGCGATTCGTCGGCGCCATGACCGGCTTCGCGGCGGGAGGGAATGTCGCTTTGAACTTGTGGCTGATTCCGAGGATCGGAATCCAGGGAGCAGCGGTTTCGACTGCGATTGCCTTCGCGTGCTTGTTCCTGCTCGTTTCTGTCGCATCCAACTGTACTCTTCGTCTACCTCTTGAGTATAAGCGAATTGGTCTGGTGCTGTTCGCCGTCTTGGCCAGCTACGTTGCTGGATTCCTAGTTGCACAAAGGGCTCCCGCCCACTCCCTGTGGATCCGGAGCGCATCGCTGTGCCTGTACCCGGTGATTCTTCTTGTCGGCGGGTTTCTCACGGACGTGGAGAAGCGGTTCCTCGCTCGCGTCCTTGGTGGCAGGTGTGCGCGAAGAACGAAGTAGAAGTGTAATCACAGAGCGCAATTCAAGTCACGGTGGCCGTCTTCACTGCCCGGCCCGCTGTGATGGCACGGCCCTCCAAGAGGTGTCGTTGTGATATGCGGTCGATGCTGAATCGACCTTGTGGCTGCTATCGGACAAGGCGATGCTGTCATGGCTTGCCCGGTCAGTTCGTTCGGGGATGTTCCCGTCGTGGAAATGCAGGAGGCAGTGTGGTGCCAGGTCAAGGGGCAACGGAGGGCCAGAAACATGCGAGCGTTGAATCGGACTGTGAGTACGGATAAGATTGCTCGGATGCTTGAGAGGGATTGTGGGATCCTGCGGGGGAGAGCGTGACTCGGCAATGAATCCAACCAGAAATGTCGTCATGCATACTTCGCTGTCGGGATCGGATCTTCGTCCTCCCACGCTCCTGTCAGATTTTCACCAAGCTTCGGTCGAAGAGGCGAAGTCTCGCTTTGCAGGGCCCGAGAAGGTCGTTGCCGTAGACTGCCCGGCATGTTCCTCGGCAGATCAGCGTGCGGCCTTCACCAAGAACGGATTCCGGTACGTTGAGTGCGGTTGCTGCGGCTCTCTCTATGTCTCCCCGCGTCCCCGGAAGAGTGCTCTTGAAGAATACTACACCACATCCGAGGCAGCGCAGCTTCGAGTTCGGTATTTCACAAGGGATGCCGCGGAAGCGCGAAGAATCCATGTCCACAATGTGCGGGCAGCGTGGGTGGCGCAAACACTGGATGATCTTGGAGGCCCGAAGACCGCCACGTATCTGGACGTGGGGACGATCTGCCCTCAGCTGATCAAGGCGGTTGCCAGTCTCGGATGGTTCCAGACACTATTGAGCTTCGAGCCCTTCCCGGCTCTACCGCGGGACACTTTGCTGACGGCTGACGTCGTGGTCACCGAATCGCCCACTGGTGTCGCTGCGGCGACTGCGTTCGAATGGCTGGAGCATCAGTTCTCGCCATTCTCGTTGTTATGCCGGATCCGAGAAGCGCTTGTAGAAGGTGGAGCACTCTTCATCACGTTGCGCGGGATCAGCGGATTTGACCTTCAGGTCCTATGGGATGCTGCCGAATATATCTTCGTGCCTGAACACCTCAATCTTCTGTCCGTCGAAGGGGCGCGAATACTCCTGGAGAGGGCCGGCTACGAGATTGTTGAGCTCAGCACGCCGGGACAGCTGGACCTGGAACTCATTCAGCAGGTGTGCAAGGAGAACAGGGACGTTCGTTTACCCAGGTTCCTCGAGTACTTGTTCGCGAAGCGCGGGGAGGCCGCGCTGAGGGATTTCCAGGAGTTTCTTCAGAAACACACACTTAGTTCGCATATTCGTGTGGCAGCGATCAAGAAGGGAGACGCGGAGTGAACAAGCTTGAAGAGCTGTTCAAGGCCAGCAGTTCGGCGTCCGAATACGCTAGGATGTATGTCGCCAGACTCGCCGATGTCCTCTCTGCGCTGGATGGCGCCGCGCTTTCGGAGGGACTGGCGGCGATCCGCAGAGCGGCGAACGAACAGCATACAATCTATCTCATGGGGAATGGCGGGAGCGGGGCAGTGGCGTCGCATTTCGTGAACGACCTCGGACCGAATTCGCTCGTTCCTGCTGTGAATTGCTTCAGGGTGATCTCGCTGGTCGACAACGTCGAGTCGATCACCGCGATCGCCAATGATTCAGGGTACGACCAGATCTTCGCTCTCCAGCTGGAATCGCGAATCGTGGAAGGCGATGTCGTCATCGGGCTATCCGTGAGCGGACAGAGCGAGAACGTAGTCAGAGCGATTCGGTATGCTCGGGAACAAGGTGCGTATACGATAGGGTTGGTCGGTTTCGAGGGGGGGCGTCTCTCTCAAAGCGTCGATTGTTGCCTGCATTTTCCTACGACGTGCGACGAGTACGGGATTGTCGAGGACGTCTTCGCCGTCCTCTCGCACATCATCTCGGGCTACCTCACGATGCAGCGAGGGCGATTCCTGGCGCATTAGGCGAAAAACACTGCTTCTTTTCGAATGAAAGAGAAATTCAGATTCGGGATCATTGGGCTTGGCAAGATGGGCTTGATCCGAGCACGGGAGGTCGAGAGGAGTCCCGACGCGGTTCTCGTCTCGGGTGCGGATCCTGATGAGGGCAGACGAAGGGCTTTCCATGGTATCTCGCTACACAGCGACTATCGATCTCTCCTAGCAGATGAACCGGATGTGGTCGTGGTTTGCACGCCGAATGTCTTCACGCCGGACATCGTGGCCGATGCTCTGGACGCAGGTTGTCACGTATTCTGCGAGAAGCCGCCGGGGAGAACCGTCGAGGACGTGGAGCGGATCGTCCGCGCGGAGGCGAGGAATCCCGAACTCAAGCTGAAATTCGGGTTCAATCACCGATATCATGCGGCGATCCGCGAGGCAAAATCGGTCGTGGATAGTGGGCGACTTGGTGAAGTCATGTGGCTGCGAGGGATTTACGGGAAGAGTGGCGGCGCCGACTTCGAGGAGAGCTGGCGAAGCTCGCGCGAGGTCTGCGGTGGGGGAATCCTCCTCGATCAGGGAATCCACATGATCGACCTGTTTCGCTTCTTCTGCGGCGATTTCACCGAAGTGAAAAGTATGGTGTCGACGGCCTATTGGAACATCCCAGTGGAAGACAATGCGTTTGCCCTGCTTCGCGATGCGAGCGGCAGAATCGCGCTGCTGCACAGCTCGAGCACCCAGTGGAAACACCGGTTCAGCTTCGAGGTTTTCGCGACGGATGGGTATGTGTTGGTCAACGGGATCCTCTCCTCGACGAGAAGCTACGGTGACGAGAGCATCACGGTCGCCAGGAAGCAATTCGACGACGGATTCGCCCTCGGAAGGCCGAGAGAGGAGGTCGTGTACTTCGACAAGGATCCTTCGTGGGAGCTCGAGTTGGCCGATTTCGTCCACTGCATTCAGTACGACGAGCCGGTTCTCTCCGGGACATCGGCGGATGCTCTGGCTGCGATGAAGCTCGTGTACGAGATCTACGAGTCCGACTCCTCCTGGGAACAAGCGACACAGGACAAGCTGGATGCTCTGCACCGGTTCGGAACGAAAACGGAGGGTGGCAGAGAGGCATGAGGTGGCGTGTTGCAGTGGGGAGCTCATCGTTTGCAGCAGAGAACGACTCTCCGCTTCGTCGCCTTGGGGACGCCGGTGCCGATATTGTACCGAATGTGCTGGGTCGGCGCCTGACGGAAGACGAGATCATAGGCCACCTGGAGGGCGTCGACGGCCTGCTTGCTGGGCTCGAGCCCCTCAATCGACACGTTCTGGAATCCGCTCCGAAACTCAAGGCGATCGCGCGCGTGGGAATCGGGATGGATAACGTCGATCTCGAGGCGGCCGAGGAACTTGGGATCCGGGTATCGAACACGCCAGATGAGCCGGCTGCGGCTGTCGCCGAGATGACGTTGGCTGCGCTCCTCTCACTGGCACGAGGCATCGTGGTGGCGAACTCCGATCTTCACGCAGGGCGATGGAACAAGGGAATTGGCAGAAGTATCGCGGAGCTGTGCGTCCTGATCGTCGGTTACGGCCGGATCGGGGCAGAGGTAGCAGCGCTTCTGAAGAGATTCGGAGCGAAGATCCTGGTTGCCGATCCTTTTGTCGAGGATTCGCGGAGGATACCGGACTACGCGTGGGTACAACTGGATGAGGGGCTTCGCGTTGTTGATGCCGTAACGCTTCACGCGAACGCCACAGGCGTCCTGCTTTCGAAGGATCAGTTCTCGCTGATGAAAGATGGTGCTCTGGTGTTGAACTCCGCTCGAGGACACCTCATCGACGAGGACGCATTGATCGATGCTCTCGGTACTGGCAAGATTCGCGGCGCATGGTTGGACGTCTTTTGGGAGGAACCATATCACGGGCGGCTGCTCGCGCACGACAACGTTCTGCTTACTCCCCACATCTCTACCTACACACGCGGGTGCCGACGCACGATGGAGTGTGCGGCCGTTGAGAACCTGCTGAGAGATCTGGACAAGGCCCGTGAAGGCTCCCGGGAGGGGCGAATCGCAGGAAGAGGGGATCAGTGATGAGTGCGATCGACTTCTCCGGGAGGACGGCGCTTGTCACGGGAGGTACACGGGGAATTGGCGAGGCAATCGCAGATGGGTTGCGGGCTGGCGGAGCCAGAGTGATCGCCACGGGCACGAATCAGGCGGAGGTCGAGGGGCGCAATCGGGACCTGACAAGGCGCGGGGAGGACACCGGTTGCTTCCGCCTATTGGACTTCACCAATGCCGAATCGGTCCGGCGGTTTCTCGATGGCCTGTCCGATGACGGTCGCATCGATATCTGCATCAACAATGCTGGCACGAACCGGATTCAGCCTGTCGAGGACGTCTCCCCGGCGGACTACGAGTTCCTGATGAAGGTCAACTTGGAGGGACCGTTTCTCGTGTCCCAAAGGGTCTGTGAGCTCATGCGCCCGTTCAGGTATGGCAGAATCGTCAACATTGCGTCGATTTGGAGCGTCGTCACACGGGCGCATCGATCCGTGTACACGACAACCAAGTCCGGACTTGTCGGATTGACGAGATGCCTTGCTGTTGAGATGGCCCCGCACAACATCTTGGTCAACTGTGTCTCGCCGGGGTTCACCGTGACAGAGCTGACACGAGCCTCGTTGACGGAGGCACAACAGCAAGAACTTGCAGGCCGAATCCCCATGGGGCGACTCGCTCGGCCCGAGGAGATCTCAAGAGTGGTTCTGTTCCTCGCCAGCCAACTGAATACCTACCTGACGGGGCAGAACATTGTGGTCGACGGAGGGTTTGCCAGTGTCTAGGGTAATGACAATACACGCATCTCGCGGCCCCTATGAAGTGCAGTTCACGGACGACTACCAGGACTTCCTCGCAAGGCATGTTGCAGGTGGGAACGTGGCGTTTGTGGATGCGACGGTGCAGCGGTTGTATGGAGACAGGCTCGCTCACCTTCTTGCCGAGGATCGCACAATTGTGGTCCAGCCGAGCGAGAAGCAAAAGAGCTTCGATCAGTTGTCCCCGTTCATCCTGGACCTGGTCGAGCGTGGGTTCCGTCGGGACCATCGGTTGATCGCGATCGGTGGCGGCATCACGCAGGATGTGACGGGTTTCATCGCCTCCGTGTTGTATCGCGGCGTCGAGTGGATCTTCTACCCGACCACGCTTCTGGCGCAGTGTGACAGCTGCATCGGGAGCAAGACGTCGATCAATTTCGGACGCTACAAGAACCAGCTTGGCACCTTCCACCCGCCATCCGAGATCGTCATTGACACGTCCTTCCTTCGCACGCTGCCAGAGGTTGAACTCCGATCTGGCCTTGGCGAGATGATGCACTACTACCTTCTGTCGGGAAGGACGGACTACCTGACGATCGCCGAACTGTGCGACACCTGCTTGTCGAGCGACGAATTCCCGCTGTCTCTCCTGAAGCGCAGTCTTGAGATCAAGCGCTCGCTCATTGAGATCGACGAATTCGATGTGGGTGAACGGCGTGTCTTCAACTACGGACACTCGTTCGGACACGCGATCGAGACGTTGACGGACTTCCGGGTTCCCCACGGAATCGCGGTCTGCTACGGAATGGACATCGCGAACTTCATTTCGATGAAGAAGGGGCTGATTCCGCGCACGCTTCGAGAAGAGATACGAGCAACGCTCGCCAAGATCTGGCGAGGTGTGGATCTAGGTGAGATCGATGTGGATGAATATGCCAGCGCCCTAAGGAAGGACAAGAAGAACGTCGGTCAAGAGGTCCGCGTTGTGCTGACGGAAGGCCTGGGTGGGATGTTCGTCGCGACCCTTTCGATGGACGCGCAAACGATCGCATGGCTCGAGGAGTACTTCAATGGCAGCGAACCCGAATTGTGAGGTGGTCTTCCCATGAAGGAGCAGTCCTCTCTCTGCACCAAGGTCAGAGAAGGAAGACTGAGCGTGGGGTCTTGGCTGACGTCCGGCTATCCGCTCACCTGTGAGATGATGGCGAGAGCTGGCTTCGAGTGGTTGGTAATCGACATGGAACACACGTCCATCGGTACGTGGAGCGCACAACAGCTGATTCAAGTGGCCGATCTTGCCGGGTGCCCTCCACTGGTCCGTGTGGGAGCCAACGACCCGCTTGCCATCAAGCGTGCGATGGACGCCGGGGCGCACGGCGTTCTGGTCCCGATGATCAACACGCCCGATGAAGCGAAGCGTGCTGTGGAAGCGCTCTACTACCCACCGAGAGGAACGCGCGGGTGTGGCCTGGCCAGGGCGCAGGGGTATGGCGTGGCGTTCGAGGCGTATCGGCAGTGGGCTTCCGAAAACGTCCTGTTGATCGTCCAGATTGAGCATCATCAAGCGGTGGGGAATCTGACGGATATCGTCGCGGTCGACGGAGTCGACGGGTTCATTGTGGGTCCCTACGATCTGTCCGGCTCGTTGGGGATACCGGGCCAATTCGACCATCCGCTGATGAGGGAGCAGATCTCCAAGATCAACAGAGTCATTCGGTCCACCAGCAAGGCCGCCGGCTACCACGTTGTCCACTCGAACCCAAAAGAGCTGCGCAAGCGGATCGACGAGGGGTACAGGTTCATCGCGTACGGCGACGACATGGTCTTCCTGGCCGAGAAACTGCAGGCAGAGTATGATTCCATCTGCGAGGTTGTACTAGGAGACTGACGATGACCATTCCTGCAATCGATGCGCTTGTCCCGATGAAGGAACACTCGGTGCGGGTCCCCCGAAAGAACTACCGCGACTTCTGTGGTCGACCGCTCTTCTTCTGGGTGCTTGAACAGCTCCAGGAGAGTACATACATTGGCGTGATCATCATCAATACCGATTGCGAATTCGTTCTTCGAGAAGCCCCGCGGCACTTCGATGTGAAGCTGCTTGAACGTCCGGATTTCCTGCTCGGCGACTCCGTTCCGATTCAGCCTCTGATCTCGTACGACATCCAGCGTTCGACCAAGGATCACTTCCTGCAGACACATGCCACCAACCCATTGCTGACAGCAGAGACAATCGATCGATCCGTAGAGGCGTTCTTTTCGCAGTCGGATCATGATTCCCTGATGTCGGTTACACCGCTTCGGAAACGGTATTACTGGCCGGACGGTCGCCCCGTGAATCACGACCCGGATGAGCTGCTGCTGACACAGGACCTTCCCCCGTTGCTCGAGGAGAACTCGTGCATCTACATCTTCTCTCGGGAGGTATTTGCGCGTCGCAATCATCGACTGGGCGACCGCCCACTGCTGTTCCCGATGGACCCGCTGGAGGCGGTCGACATCGACGACATGGCCGACCTCGAGATTGCAGAGGCACTGATGCTGAAGCGTCTGAATGTCGCTGAAGCGCGGATCCGTAACGCCGATTCAGCAGCGAGCTCTGGGCCGAGAGGCGTGGACCGTCCATGAGCCGATTGAAGACGCTCGGGAATCGGATTCGGACCTCCGCGGGCGTTCGCGCGGCATACGATGCGTTGCCCGCCGGCGTGAAGAGCGTCTACCGCTTTTCTCGTTGGTATCCCCTGTGGCTGCACTGGCGGTTGTCTCGCGACGGCTACCGTCACACAAGGAAGGTCCTTGCACCGTTGCACGACAGATACCGCGGCTGCCGGGGGGTGATCATGGGGAACGGTCCGAGCTTGAAGCGGACCGATTGGAATCTGCTGCGCGATGAGTACACGTTCGGCCTCAACAGGATCTATCTCCTAGCGGATGAGATGGGGTTCGACCCGACGTTCTACGTCTGCATCAAGGATCTGGTTCTGGAGCAATTCGCAGACGAGATCGGGGACGTCAGCGCGCTCAAGCTGCTGGACTGGCATGCGGGGCATACCCGCTTCAAGGCGGACAGCAATACCGTGTTCGTGCCGAACATCAATTCCCTGCAGTTCCACGATCGCGTCGACTTGGGTTGGAACAGGGGGTTCACTGTGACCTTTGCGGCGATGCAGCTCGCGTTCTACCTTGGGTTCTCCAGGATCATTCTGATCGGGGTGGACCATCACTTCGTCACCAAAGGACCCGCCACACGGGAGATCGTCTCCGCCGGTAGTGATCCGAATCATTTCTCGCCCGAGTATTTCGGAAAGGGGGTCCGCTGGGGCATCCCGAATCTGGAGGGAAGCGAGCGGATGTTTCGTCTGGCCCGTGATCGGTATGAGAGAGCCGGTCGAACGATCGTCGATGCGACGGACGGTGGGAAGCTGGTCGTCTTTCCGAAGATGACGCTGTCGGAAGCGCTTGAACGGTTGTGAAGAGGCGAGGCGAACCCAGCAAAGCTCAGGGACCAGAGAACCCCAGGAGCGGATGCTGCCGCGCGAAACGCAGAACATGTATCGTTGCTCCAGGGTCTGGGTCTGGGACGGGGCGGCTACTCGCGCGCTTACGGTGATCACGATCATACCGCTTTTCCGATCCTTGCGAAGGGGAAGCGGATAGAATGTCTCACTGTGCGACAAGCAGCAGCTCTCTTGTCGAGGAGATCGCTCGCGATTATCTTGACGTGACGGTTGATTGAAAGGGACGGAACCTTGAGCGGGCTGCCGGTTGACGGTGGACACGAGCGACGTGCGAACAGACGGGGCGCCGTGTGGATAGGGATCGCAGTTCTCTCTCTGGTGGGTCTGTCCGTCCGCCCGCTTGTCGGTCTGGCAATCGTCGTCGGGACGGCAACAGGATTGCTGGTGCCGTGGTGGCTTGTGCAAAGCGGGATGGATGCGCTGTTCTTCCTCGTCGCTGGCTTCCTCTGGATCCCCCCGCTGGCGGGTAGATTGCCGGTGCTGGAGGGACTGATCATCGGCACGCTTCTCATTGTTGTCGTGTTGAGAACTCGTACGATCCCGCGGCTCCTTCGTGCGCCCGGGGCGATCTACCTGGGACTGCTCGCACTTGGGGCAGTCGTGACCTTCGCTCTGAATGCTGGGTCGTCGGCGAACCTCGACGGTGAGTTGTATGTCGTGGTGCACTCGGCGTTCCTTCCTCTTCTTCTCTATCCTCTCATCTCCGGAGGGGTGGCACGTGGGGCAACGTACGAACGGCTCTGCGTGGTCCTGCTTGTCGTAGGTGTGCTCCTTCTGGTCGGCGTTGTGTCCTACGTACCGGGGATGGGGTGGAATCCGATAGAGCGCATCACGAACGTTTCCCGTTCGGCTCGATTTCAGGTTCCGGGGTATCCGGACACGGGGACGGCGGCTACTATGCTGTCGCAGTTCGCGAGCATGCTGGTTCCAATCTGTTGCGCGGTGCTGGCGAGTCCGAGATCGCGTTCGTATCGATTATTCGGACTCGTGTCACTGCTGGGCCTTGTGCCGATCCTCTTCTTGCTGGGCACTCGGTTTTCGTGGGTCTCGAGTTTCTTCGGTTTATTCATCTTCCTGATCCTCGTAGCGCGTGGATGGAAACGCGTCGCTGCCGTCATAGGCTTTGGCTTGGTGGTTCTCATCGTGATCGTCCTGACGACAGCGGCGCTTCGAAGTGGGCGTTTGGACGTTGAGCTCACGCGACGAATCGAATCGCTAACGTCCGTCTCGACGCTGGCGGAGGAGGCGAGCGTTGAGAGGAGGCTGACCCTGTGGGGAGAGGCAGCGGCACTGGTAGCCGAAACACCGGGTGGGGTTGGCTACCTCCCGTTCGTCGCGGAGCACGGCTACTGGAGTGAATCCACGGGCGTCTATCGCGGCCACAACACGCACAATGAGTTCCTCCTTGTCGGTTTGGGGGCCGGTTGGGTCGGCCTTGCGGCGCTCGTGCTCTTCCTGCTGACCGTTCTGCGGTGGTTCCTTCGGCGACTCAAGCGGGGCTCGGCGGGCAGTCGTTACCTTGCAGCAGCCGGTCTGAGTCTGCTCGCGATCTTCGTGACGAATGCCATGTTCGATACGTACTCCAACAACAGCGGTGCGTTCTCGTCGTTGCCGCTATTCTGGTTGGGCCTCGGCTTGTTGGTCGGCTCAATCCGGATACGAGAAGCAAGCGGCTCACGGGAATCCGGTGGGGGAACGCGTTATGTGAGAGGGTAGTCCTGCTGTCTCTATGCTCCTCTGCAGCATCGTCATCTGGAACGCATCGAGGGCCTCCCACACGATCCTCTGTGGGGAGGCCGGAAATCGCAGGGAGGGCAGGCCTAGTGTCGCGTCGCAGTAGTGACTAGTCATGTACTGAGAAATATGCTCTAATGAAGCATGACAAGACAAGCAGTTGCAGTGATTCTAACGCCAAAAGAGCGCAAGACGCTAGAGGCGCTCGTCAGTCCCCGTACTGAGTCGTATCGAAAGGTTCGACGTGCAAGGCTGATCCTGTTGGCGGCTAATGGGGTACCCGAAATGCAGATCGCCAAGGGGGTCAGTCTGTCCCGGGCAATGGTGCTGCAACGGCGTCAGCGGTTTGCCCGGGGGGATGGTGGGGTTGACGGATTGCCGTCGATCAGGACGGCCACGGGCGTACACGGAGGAGGCTCGACTCCGGGTAGTAGAGACTGCGTGTACGAGGACGCCGCAGGGAGAGACCCATTGGAGTATCCGTAGTCTCACCACGGCGACGGCGGAAAGAAGAACGCTGGCCACCAGATCCTGCGTGAGGACAAGCTGAAAGCTCATCGAGTTGGGACGTTCTCCCGCTCTCCCAATCCTGACTTCGTCGAGAAGGTGCTCGATGTGGTCGGGTTGCACCCTGACCCTCCGGAGAACGCAATCGCCCTGTGTGTCGATGAGAAGACACAGGTCCGGGCGCTGGACCGTACGCAGCCGATGCTTCCGATGCGGCCGGATCAGATCGAACGATACGCTCATCAAGACAAGCGACACGGCACGGCACCGCCTCATACAGCGCTGGAAGTTCATGCCTGCCAGGCGGTTCACCGCACTGAGGATCGTCACCATTCGCGCGAGCTCATTGCGTTCATGAACCAGTTGCTGCGGACGTACCCCAAGACGGAACTCCACGTCATCCTCGACAACGTCATCACCCACCGATCCGAGGAAGTGCAGGAGTGGCACAGTAAGCCGAAGCACGACCGTGTGATCTCTCAATTCATTCCAACTCGCTCGTCGTGGCTGAGCCTGCTCGAGGTATTGTCCAACCTGGTGCAGGCGGAAGCCCTGCGCAGGGAGCGGTTCCCAGCCAAGCAGACCTTGGTGAAGAAGCTGCTGAGTACATCGAGCAGTTCAACGAGGAGGGAAAGGTCTTCCAGTCGACCAAACCCGCCGAAGCCATCTTCCGTTCACTGAATTACCGGACGTGACACTAGGTACTGCTCGACCTGGCGCAGGCGTAAGTCCTACGCAGGGGCAGGTTCCCGGCCAAACAGACCTTGGTGATGAAGCTGCTGGAGTACATCGGGCAGTCCAACAAGGAGGGAAAGGTCTCGGAGTGCGGTGGGAAAGCTGCACCACCTGTTGCCCGACGCGACACCAGCTTGCAGAGAGCGTTTCCCGACGCTAGAATCGTCGAAACCTCCGTTGGTTGGGATGCAGAGTTGACACCCATGATTGCTGGCTTGGAGTTGGCTGAGAGGCTTGTAGGAGGAACCGCCCTCATCGATGTCCCAGGCGACCGAGTCGATGGTCAGTACATGTTTGTGAAACCCGATCGTGCCAAGGAAGATGCGTAGGCGATGATGCTCTGTGCTGCATCCGCTGCTCACACGATAGGCGGGGTTTCGATCGTTATCCGCTGTTACAATGAAGAACAACATATAGGGCGATTGCTCAGCGGGATTATGCAACAGACTCTGCATAATGTAGAGATTGTGGTTGTCGACTCTGGATCCACAGATGCAACTGTCCCTATTGCCTCTCGCTATCCGGTCAAACTCGTTTCCATAACGCCTGAAGAGTTCACATTCGGCAAGGCGCTCAACCTCGGTTGCAGCATGGCCCAGGGCGAGTTCATCGTTATTGTCAGTGCTCACGTCTATCCCGTTTATGACGACTGGTTGGAGCAGATCCTACGACCATTCGAGGATCCAAGCGTGGCGCTCGTCTACGGAAAGCAGCGAGGCGGCAAGACAACCAAGTACTCGGAACATCAGGTGTTTGCGAAGTGGTTTCCTGAGGAGTCGGTTGCGCGGCAACGCCATCCGTTCTGCAACAATGCGAATGCAGCCATCCGGCGGACGGTTTGGGAGGAGAATCCGTACGACGAGGCGTTGACGGGCCTCGAGGATCTTCAGTGGGCGAAACGTGTCATGGCGCGCGGGTACGCGATCAGCTACTCCGCCGAGGCTGAAGCAGTCCATTTGCATGACGAAGCGCCGAGTCAGACCTACAATCGCTACCGCCGAGAAGGGATTGCACACAAACGTATATTCCCTGAACAGGGCTTCACGGTGATGGATTTGGCGCTTATGTTCTGCGGTAACGTTCTAAGGGACTACTGGCAAGCAGCATATGACAGGCAGCTGTTGCGGAATTGGCTCAGTATCCCACGGTTCCGGCTGATGCAGTTCTATGGTACCTATCGTGGTTTCCGTCAACATGGAGAAGTGACGAGAGATCTGAAGCGGCGATTCTACTACCCAAAGAAGACACTTGGCGTACGTGGCGTTGAGCCAAAGCGCCGGCGACAGCACAGGATTGATTACGGAGGCAGCTGAAGGGAGATTCGGATGACCGACGTCATTGACATCTCCGTCTCGCTGCGAAACGGGATGCCTGTTTGGCCGGACAGCCGAGGCTTCAGGGTGGACCGAACGATGTCCATCGCAGATGGAGATGAGGCCAACGTCTCGCTGCTGACGTGTGATGTTCACGCTGGTACCCACGTCGATGCACCGCATCACTTCTTGGAAGATGGAGCGACGGTCGACCAACTCTCGCTGGATGCACTCATCGGGCCGGCGTACGTCGCTTCTCTGGATCTCGTGGCGGCAATCAGTGCAAGTGATCTTGACGAACTGGCGCTTCCAGTTGGAGCGAAGCGTCTCCTGTTGCATACACGGAACTCGCAATCTTGGGGTCAGGCGCGAACCGAATTCCCTGAGAGCTGCGTAGCCCTAGACGCGGACGCAGCTCAGTGGATCGTAGGTAGAGGGATCCGGCTTGTCGGGATTGACGGCCTTTCCATTCAGCGGTATGGAGATGACCCGGAAGTGCACAGGATCCTCCTGGCAGCTGGGGTAGTCGTTGTCGAGGGGCTGGATCTGCGCGGCGTCGAGGAGGGAGTGTACGAGCTGATATGCTTGCCCCTCAAGATCGCCGGGGCGGAAGGGGCTCCTGCACGTGTGGTGCTCAGATGGACAGGTGCGAGGGAGCGACAGAATGGCTGATGTTGGGGCTCTAGTCGTCATGCGGTATCGTAGTACAAGAGCGCCCGGTGGGACCTTCGACGGTTTCTGCCGTGAACACCTTCCCACCACCTACCCTCGGGGATGTCCGGAATCGTCGTTGATATCGACAGCAGGGCCACTGTGAAGGGATGCTGGAGAGATTCCCAACGCTCTCATGGAGGAGAGGCTGATGATGGCCGAGATCGGTCGTGAGGCAGGCTGGGATACTGACGAAGGGCCAGATCTTCGCAGTGCGGAGTTCCTGTGTCAGGATCAGGAAAGGGGAGCTGGCTGACCTGCTATGCGCTGGAGAGTATTGGTCTCTGCACCCTATATGCAGCCGGTTGTGGATCGCTTCCGCGCTACCTTTGCTGAACATGGCATCGAGATTATCGTACCACCGGTAGAGGAACGTCTGTCGGAAAAAGAGCTGCTCCAGTGGGTCGGCGACGTTGACGGTGTCGTTTGCGGTGATGATCAGATTACGGAGCGGGTGCTGCAGGGGGCGCCCAGGCTGAGGGTCATCTCCAAGTGGGGTACTGGTGTCGATTCGATAGATTTGGTGGCCTGCGAACGTCATGGAGTCTCGGTGCGTAACTCCCCCAACGCCTTTAGCGAACCAGTGGCGGATACGGTGCTTGGGTATGTGCTTTGTTTTGCCCGAAATCTACTTTGGCTGGACAGCAAGATGAGAGACGGTGTGTGGGCAAAGCGCTTGAGTCGAGCACTGCGCGAATGCACACTGGGCGTAATCGGTGTGGGAAACGTAGGAAAGGCGGTCGTGCGAAGAGCCATTGCCTTTGGGATGCGCGTGCTGGGAAACGATATCGTTGATATGCCTGCTGACTTCGTGGCGGAGAGCGGCATCGAGATGGTCGGCAAAGAGGATCTACTGCGTGCAGCGGATTTCGTCAGCCTGAACTGCGATTTGAACCCCACAAGCTTCCATCTGATGAGCAGTGCTGAGTTTGCAGCAATGAAGAAGTCAGCTGTCGTGGTAAACACAGCGCGGGGCTCTATCATAGACGAGGCTGCACTTGTCCGGGCACTGCAGGAAGCGCAAATCGCGGGTGCAGCGCTCGATGTGTTTGAGGAAGAACCGCTTCCCGCTGATAGCCTGCTATGGCAGATAGAGAATGTCATGCTCGGCCCTCACAATGCCAACAGCAGCCCGGATGCCTGGGAACGGGTGCATAGGAATACGATTCGTAGCCTGATCGAGGTACTGGAGGGCAGTTCAACGTGAGGCGTGTGGTTCTCATCACGGGGGTTGCGCGTGGCATAGGGAGAGCCACGGCCCGGGCGTTTGCAGATGCCGGGTGGCGTGTGATCGGTGCTGGCCGACGCGAATCGGAATCTCCGCCTGAAGTGGATCGTTTCATCTACAGTGACGTCTCTCAATCGGACGACATGCGGCGGTTGTTCGACGAGGTCGAAGCGCGTGAGAGTCGTCTGGATGCACTGGTGAACAACGCTGCGATGCAGATCTGCAAACCCCTGTTGGAGACGACCACGGAAGAATGGGATCTCACAATGGCAACAAATGTGCGGTCGGTCTTTCTTGCACTTCAGTTTGCCTATCCGCTGTTGAAGCGACAACGGGGAGCGGTTGTGAATGTCGGTTCGGTGCACGCTGTAGCCACATCGACGAACATCGCGGCCTACGCCGCCAGCAAGGGAGGATTGCTGGCGCTAACACGTGCGGCGGCGCTGGAGTTGGGGAGAGATGGGATCAGGGTGAATGCTGTCCTTCCTGGGGCCGTTGATACGGACATGCTTCGCTGTGGACTGCTGCGAGGGCATGCATGCAGCGACGACATCGAAGTCCTCATTCGCGAGATGGGTGCGCGGCACGTGATGGGACGGGTCGGGCAACCGGCAGAGATAGGAGAGGTGATTCTCTTTCTGGCGGACGGAGATCGGTCATCGTTCGTAACAGGGCAAGCGCTCGTTGCGGACGGTGGGGCAACGGCACGATTGAGCACGGAAGAGTGATCTGTTCCCAGGAACTGCACCCTGTCGACACGCTACACGGGCCGCTAAGCCGAAGCAGGTATGGAGCCGTCGGTAGGCAGCGTCGGCGATTCCTACGACAACGCGTTGGCGGAGAGCATCATCGGCTTGTGCAAGACGCAGGCGATTCATCAACTGGGACCTTGGCGCAACGTGGACTATGTGGAGTTCGAGACCCTCGACTGGGCAGACTGGCTCAGCAACCGGCGGCTGCTTGAGCCGATCGGCGATGCCCCACCTGCCGGGTTTGAGGAACTACGCTGTCAGAGTTAGGAGGCTCCGGCCATGGTGGCTGCACTCACGTAAGGAACCCCTCGGAAAACCCGGGGCGGTTCAGCTACAATACGACTATGGCGAACGCATTCGGCCCCTCGATCAGCAGTTTCGGCGTGCTCGTTGGAGATGATGTCGTAACTGCCCGTGGCAATACCGTCGTGGGCAATGTTGTCGCTGGTTTCGGTCAGAAGCTGGAAGGAGGAGGAGACGGCATTCAGCTGAAGCGCGCGGCCGGTCATTGTAGGGAATGTCATCGCGCAACCTGGCGGGAATGCGCTCTACGGGATCTGGAACTGAGGGGAAGCAACGATTCTACCGGCCAATTCCGCGGTGGATGAAGGGGTTCTTGCGGAGCGCATCCGCAATGATTGGTGACCGACCGCACGGGGATTGCCATCCCGCGACTTGCCGGTAGGGCACAACGTGAGACATAACATCGAGACAACGTGTTCATGTCGTGATCGTAGGATCCTTCGGCCGAGGAGGAGGGCTGCAACATTCTTGAGAAGATCATCGGCGCTGTGATGCCGATCCGCTATCGTATCGAAGGGGTGGTCTATCGACGGACGTCTTGCGCGCAACGTCTGCGAGAACTCGAGGGAACACTTGCGGGCAAGCCTATCTTGGTCATAGGGAACGGACCGAGTTTGAACCGAACGCCGCTCGAGGAGTTCGCACACGTCACGGCGATCGGGATGAACAAGATCAACCTCCTCTTCCCTCGTACGACCTGGCGCCCCTCCTTGATCCTGTGCGTCAATGACCTCGTAGTGCACCAGAATCGGGAGTTCTTCGCGGAGACGGAAATCCCAGTGTTTCTCAGCTGGAAGAGCCGTTGGCTCCTTCGAAGGCGAGATCGCAGGCGCGTGTCCTACTTCTTGTCCCGGCCTTCGCCGGAGTTCTCGACGGACATCGCGACCGGAGTCGGCTCCTCAGGCACGGTCATGTATCCTGCTCTGCAGTTCGCCTACTACATGGGCGCGGATCCTGTCGTCCTATTCGGGGTCGATCACTATTTCTCTACCGAAGGGCCGCCCAATCGGATCGTCAGGAGCCGCGGCCCGGATCCGGATCACTTCGATCCAGAGTACTTCGGCAAAGGGAAGCACTGGGGGTTGCCTGATTACGATGCGTTGGAAAGGGGGCATCGCTTGGCGAGAGAGGCCTTCGAAGCCGACGGTCGGCGTGTCTACGATGCGACGATAGGCGGGCGTCTCGATGTGTATGAGAAGGTGAGCATTGCACGCGCGAGGGAACTGACTGGATAGGCGTTGCAGGATCGACGCATTGCGGGATGGACAAGAACAGGGAGGATCACGTGAAGACAGCGTTCTTAACGGGGATCACCGGCCAGGACGGATCCTATCTAGCTGAGCTGCTCCTCCACAAGGGGTATGAGGTACACGGCCTGATCCGCCGGGCGAGTACATTCAACACGGAGAGGATCGATCACATCTTCCGGGATCAGCATGAGAAGGGTGTACACCTGCACCTCCACTACGGGGACCTATCGAACGGCGAGCAGTTGACAAATCTGATCTACAATACTCAGCCGTCTGAGATTTATCATCTTGGCGCCCAGTCTCACGTTAGGGTCAGTTTTGACATGCCGGAGTACACCGGCGACGTGACGGGGTTGGGAACGACGCGGATCCTGGATGCAGTCCGTCGCAGTGGGATCAAGACGCGCTACTATCAAGCCTCCAGTTCGGAGCTGTTCGGCAGTGCTTCTCCCCCGCAGAGTGAGACGACGCCCTTTCGGCCGAGAAGTCCCTATGCCTGTGCGAAGCTCTACGCGTACTGGATGGTCACGAACTATCGGGACGGCTACGACATGTTCGGCTGCAACGGTATCCTGTTCAATCATGAGTCGCCACGGCGAGGAGAGACGTTTGTGACGCGCAAGATCACGCGAGCGCTTGCGCAGATCCTTGCGGGGACTCAGGATGCTCTGTATCTGGGCAACCTTGCCGCCAAGAGAGACTGGGGCTACGCCCCCGAATATGTGGAAGCGATGTGGTTGATGCTTCAGCAAGAGGAACCGGGCGACTACGTCGTCGGAACGGGCGAGGCGCACTCTGTGCAAGAGTTTCTCGAGGAGGTTTTCGCTTACGCCGATCTAGATTGGCATGACTACGTACAGATCGATCCTCGCTACTTTCGCCCCACCGAGGTCGATCACCTGCTGGCAAACGCGGAGAAAGCGAGAAGGCAACTCAATTGGTGGCCGAAGGTCACATTTCAGGAGCTGGTTCGGATCATGGTCGACGCCGATATGGAGGCGATCGGCTTGAAGCCGATTGGTGAAGGCCGAAAAGTTCTGGAGGAGCGTTTCACAGGTTGGCATCGTTGGGAGACAGGCGTCAGAGCAGCTCTGGACAACGTTGGGAAGAGTCCTCACTCAGAGTGATTGCTTGCGAAAACGCGATCCTGGAGAGAGACTGGGGTGAATGCAGGCGAAAGCCCGCCTTCTAGGTGGAGGTTGTGTTCGAAACGCATAGACCTTTTGGGCAATGTCAAGCGAGAGCAGGCCTTGCTCAGCTGTGCGAGTCTATCCAACGAGTGTGAGCGGTCGGTCCTGGGCATGGGCGGTGTTGCCCCGGTCCGTCAGGGATGGTGAGAAATGAGTCTGGCCAGTAAGAGGTTCCGAGTATTCGTAACTGGCGGGCATGGGATGGTGGGACAGGCAGTCCAGCGGGCAGTTGCCAGAGCCGATCTACAGTGGCATATGATCGTGCCTAGCAGTAGTCAGCTGGATTTGCGCGATCGCGATGCGGTCCGCTCTGTCTTTCGAGAAACCAAATACGACCTGGCAATCCACTGCGCGGCACGGGTAGGGGGGATTTGGGCAAACATCAATGCCCCGGTTTCCTTTCTGGCCGACAACACACGCATAAACTTGAATGTGGTCGAAAGCGCGTATGAGGCCCATGTTCCAAGACTTCTCAACATGGGTAGTTCCTGTATGTACCCGAAGGATTACCACCGTCCCCTACGGGAAGAGGACCTCCTGGCCGCACCGCTTGAGCCCACCAACGAGGGTTACGCCTTGAGCAAGCTGATGGGCGCCAAGTTGTGCGAGTACATCTCCCGAGACAGCGACTACCGCTATCGCACACTAATCCCATGCAACCTTTTCGGTCCAGACGACGACTTCTCACCTGAAAGGAGTCACTTGATTGCGGCGGTTATCGTCAAGATCCACGAGGCCATGCAAGCTGGTGGCGACAGCGTGGAAATCTGGGGAGATGGCGAAGCACGCCGGGAATTCTTGTTTGTCGACGATCTTGCAGACTTCCTCGTCGATGTAGCATCGCGTCTGGAAGAGCTTCCATCGTGCCTCAACGTTGGCTACGGTGCTGACCATGCTGTGAATGAGTATTACAGACTGGTCGCCGATGAAATGGGATTTAGTGGCATTTTTACGCACACGTATAGCAAACCCATCGGGATGCATCATAAACTACTTGACTCAACGCAGGCGACTCAGTTGGGCTGGAGGGTACATACTGCGATCGAAGATGGAATCCGCCAGACCGTTCGCTACTTCAGAGAGCGTGTCCAATGATGATGCTTCCACTTGCGACAGACACGTGGGACGCAGCCGAGATCGCCGCCATCCAACGTGTGATTGCCTCCGGGCGTTTCACAATGGGTTCTGAGGTCAGGGCATTCGAGCAGGAACTCGCGGAGGTGCTTGGCGTTCAGCATGCGGTGATGGTCAACTCGGGTTCCTCAGCCAATCTGCTTGCTGTGGCCGGACTTGTATATCACCCTGACACACCACTCCGTCCGGGCGATACGGTAATCGTCCCGAGCGTTTCGTGGAGCACCACGTATTTCCCGCTGCATCAGTATGGCATGAAGCTTCGGTTTGTTGACGTTCAACGTGAAACTCTGAACATTGATCCCGCCCTTGTAGATAATGCGGTTACCCCCGACGTCCGGGCCGTTTTCGCTGTCAACCTTCTGGGGAACCCATGTGACTATGGACGCCTGTTGACGATCTGCGAAAGGCGGGATCTAGTCCTCCTGGAGGATGGCTGCGAGTCCCTAGGGGCGCGCTTGAACGGTCACTGTGCTGGCACGTTTGGCCGCTGTGGGACATTCAGTACGTTCTTCTCGCACCATATCTCTACTATGGAAGGAGGCGTGATCGTTACCGATGATACGCGTCTCTACCACACGCTGTTGTCGCTTCGGGCCCATGGGTGGGTGCGCGAGCAGCCCGCCGATAGTCATCTGGCGCAAGATATCGATGCCTTCATGGCGAGTTTCCGCTTTGTGCTGCCAGGCTACAACCTACGGCCGTTGGAAATGTCCGGCGCAGTAGGCCAGGAACAGCTCCGCAAGCTACCTTCTTTGATCAAGGCAAGGCGCCGCAACGCAGAGACTTTCACTTCACTTCTAGGTGGCCGCGACGATGTGCGTATTCAGATAGAAAATGGAGAAAGCTCATGGTTTGGCTTCGCCATGGTCCTGCAGGGGCCGCTCGCGGGCCGTCGCACCGATGTGATGGAACGGCTGGACGCAGCCGGCATCGAATTCCGGCCTATTGTAGCCGGCAACTTCACCAAGAACCCTGTGATCAAGTACCTCGACCATGACATCCCGTATCCGCTCATTGTGGCTGAGGACATCGACCACAATGGTCTATTCATAGGCAATCACCACTACCCTATCGGAGACGCCTTGCACTGTGTGCGTGGAATTCTTGATGAGCTTTCGGTGAGATGAGTGTGCTGGGAATGCCCGGTCTGAAAGAGCTGTTGCTTTTAACGGTTGGACCTCTGACGCCGGTGGATCTCGACGTGACCTGGCGGGAGTTTTCGCAAGAGCTTGGCGCTTCCACAACCGAAGGGCACAATCCGGCCATTCCGGAGGGAGCACCGAAGCACAGCCCCGGCGACAACTCTAATCCGGGGTACTTCTATGTGATCCGGGCTGTAGCACCGAAGTGTGTTGAAACACGCCGAAGCGGCGCGCGTGAGATACGTGTCTGGAGATCTGGCGAAGTCGCCGGGGAGCTTCTCTATGTGGTAGATGCGGCGTACGGCACCGCGTTCGCTGCAGAGAGATTCACCAAGGCCAACCCAGCCAACCTGGGATCCGGTGATGAGGAGGTCCGCATCCAGGACCTGCCTGAGCTTGTCTGTGAGCCAACCGTATTCACAGGCTGGATTCGATGGGATCGGACGAGACGCGACGAGCGGCAACGATGGATACTGGACACGAGTCGAGCGAAGAGGAAACTCGGGTTTGAGGCACAAACCTCACTGCGTGATGGTCTTCGCAAGACGATCGAGTGGTTGCAGGGAGAATTCGAAGGAGATGGCTCGGAGAAGCGGTTGCCCGCCTCTTCTGAGCGATAAGCAGAGATATGAAGCGAAGCGTGCTTGTCATTGTTCAGCACTTCTACCCGGACATTGCAGCCGCTGGCCAGGTATTGACGGAGCTTGCTGAGGATCTCGTCAAGCTCGGCCGTCGGGTGAAGGTGATCACGGGACAGCCCGGGTACGACCCCACCAGCAGGAGAAGGGCCCCCTCGCACGAAGAGTATCGAGGCATCAAGATCCGTCGCCTGGCCTATCTGCGGGCAAGCAAGAACCGTCTTGTTGGCCGTTTTCTGTCCTATGTCTCCTTCTTGGTTGCGTGCTGTGGCTACTTGCTGTTCGTCTCTCACCGAGACTATGATTCGGTTCTGCTTGCGTCGAGTCCGCCGATCATGTCCGTACTCGGCGTCCTCCTGAAGAGAATCTACTCGATGCGCTTCACGTTCCTGGTTCATGACCTGTACCCGGACTTGGCGATCGCACTGGGGATCACACGCTCCGAGGGGATCTCGTCTCGGATCATGAACTGGATAACGCAAACCGCGCTGAGGGGAGCCGACAAGGTGGTGTTGCTGAGCCACGACGTTGAGCGCCGCATTCTTGCACGAGGGATATCGGCTGAGAAACTCGTGGTGATACCGAACTGGGCAGATGGAACCCTTGTCCCCGGTCTTCCGACGACGAACACACGCTTTCGGAGAGAGCAAGGACTGGTCGGGAAGTTCGTCGTTCTCTACACGGGAAACCTCGGGCTCTACTACGACCTGCAGACCGTGCTCGATGCCGCGTCCCTACTCAAGCCTGAGAGTGACATCTGCTTTATCCTCGTTGGCGAAGGGGGAGAGAAAGCGTCCCTCGTTGGCCGAGCGGAAGCTGAGAAGCTCTCAAACGTACGCTTCTTCCCGTACCAGCCTGCGGAATGCTACTCGGACCTTCTGCATACGGGCGACGCCCTTCTTCTCACCCTGGCTGGCGGGATCGAGGAAATCTCTGTTCCCAGCAAGACGTACAAGTACTTGGCCGCACGACGGCCGATCGTAGCCGTCATGGCACCGAAGAGCGAGATTGCGGCGATGATTCGCGATGAGAAGTGTGGGATCTCCGTCTCCCCGGGAGATGGGGAAGGTCTTGCACAAGCGATCTTGAGACTACGGGATGACCCGGGGCTTCGAGAGACCGCAGCGGTCAACGCGAGACGGCTCTTCGAGCGTAAATTCGACCGAGCCCTAGTTACGGCTCGATTCTGCGAGGTGTTATAGATGCGTGACAGATCTCGATTGAGGGTCGTTCTTCTCACTCAGAACGACGTGTTTCACATTCCCTTTTCGCTGAGGCGGTTTCTCGAGCGACTCGACCGTGAGTCCGTCGAGATCGTGAATCTGGTGGTGCTGCCGCCGATGAACGAGGGTCTGCGCAAGATTGCTGCGAGGATGTACCGATTCTTGGGGCCGATCGACTTCGTCCGTCGTGGGATCGCGTTCGTTGCGTACCGGCTGCTGGGACGCATCGGGCTGACCAAGCGATCGCTCGCCTCTTTGGCCAGGGGAGCCCATGTCGACATCCTGGACGTTCTATCGGTCAATGCGCCCGATTTTGTGGAGTATCTCAAACGGGAGAGTATCGACGTGCTGGCCTCGATCTCCTGCCCGCAAATCCTGCGCAAGGCGACCCTGCACGCTCCGACATGGGGCTGCATCAACGTGCACAGTGGGAGACTCCCTGAGTATCGTGGGCTGATGCCCTGTTTTTGGGCCATGTATCATGGGGAAGACGCGGTGGGAGTGACCGTGCACACCATGGACGAGACCATTGACGGGGGGAAGGCCGTCCAGCGGGCTGACGTGGTGATCGAGGAGACCGATACTTGGGATTGTCTTGTCCGAAGATGCAAGGAGGTCGGAGGGGAGCTGATGGCAAGAGCCTTGGGACAGATCGCTGACGGGACTGAGACTCTTGTGGAGTACTCTGGTGAGGGAGCGTACTTCTCCTTCCCCAACCGTGCAGACGTCAGAGAGTTCCGTCGGCGCGGAGGCCGTCTGCTGTGAAACCGCCGCCAATCATGCTGAGCTTCGATGTCGAGGATTGGTTCCAGTCTCCGGACCTGCAGCATGAGATGCCCAGAGAGAGCTGGTCCTCGGCCGAGCTCCGCGCGGGCAGGAATACCGAGTTGATCCTGGAAGCGCTCGATGGAGCTGGGGCAAAGGCGACATTCTTCGTCCTCGGATGGGTGGCGAAAGAGCTGCCATGGCTGGTGGCGAGAATCCGGAGACAGGGCCATGAGATCGCCAGTCACGGACACGAGCATAGACCCGTCCACGAGCTGTCGGCTCTGGAGTTCCGCGAAGACATCCACGTCTCCAAGATGATCCTTGAGGATCTTGGTGGTCAAGAGGTCGTCGGCTACCGAGCGCCGAGGTTCTCGATCACGCCCGAGGCGGTAGAGATCCTTCATGAAGAGGGCTACCTGTACGATTCGAGTCTCTTCCCCACCCGGCTTCACGGTGCGTACGGCAATGTCGGGCACAGTTTCAGCGACGATCGGATCAGCCGGTTGCCTTCCGGCCTGTTGGAGGTGCCGATCCCGACGCTCCCAGTGTTGGGGATGCGCATCCCATGGGGCGGCGCTGGATACTTCAGGCTCTGTCCGTATTCCATCTTTCGGCGTGGCATCGACTTGATCCTCACTAGGACCGGGCACTTCGTCTTCTATTTCCACCCGTGGGAACTCGATCTGGACCAGCCGCGCGCCAAGAATGTCGGTGTCGGATTTCGATTGAGGCACTACACGGGTCTCAGAACGTCTCGTTCCAAGCTCGAGGCGCTGATCCAGCGCTACGGGACGGCGACCATCCACTCTCGTCTCGTCGACGATGGCTGGCTGTAGGAGGCGCCCATGACTCGCCCTACGGAAGACGACTGCGGCAACGCGCCGAACGTCCGACACGGAGCGAAGTGCAATGAATCAGCGGGTAGGCGGAAACGGGTTCTAATCACCGGGTGCAGTGGCTTCGTTGGGCGACACCTCTGCCACGAGCTGCGCGATGGGTGGCTCGTCCGCGGAGCAGTGAGGAACCGGGCGGCCACGTCGCTCCTGCCGGACGGAGTGGAGAGTACGTTCCTCGATGTCACGAAGTTGGCAGGTTGGGATGAGGCCCTTGAGGGTGTGGATGCGGTGGTTCATCTCGTTGGACGCACCCACGTCGTGCGCGACCGAGCCGCCGATCCGATGATGTTGTACACGGAGACCAACGTGGAAGGAACCCGGCGCACTCTTGCCATGTGCGAGCGCCATGGGATCAGCCGTTTGGTCTTCGTGAGCTCCATCAAAGCGGTCGGGGAAGGAGAGGAGGAACCCTACACAGAGGACTCCCTTTGCAGGCCCGAGGATGCCTACGGAATCACCAAGCGCCGCGCGGAAGAACTGCTGTTGGAGCAGCGCGATGCCGCGTGTGTAGAGACCGTCATTCTCAGGCCGCCTCTGATCTACGGAGCGGGCGTCAAGGGCAACTTCCTGCGCCTGCTGCAAGCGGTCGAGTTGGGCCTGCCTCTTCCATTGGGTCGGATCAAGAACGCTCGAAGCATGCTCTATGTCGGTAACCTTGCTCGAAGCATCCGATTCCTCCTGCAGTCTCCTCAGTGGCCATCGAAGATCTACCACGTGGTAGATAACGACCCACCACTGTCGACGCCCGATCTTGTGAGGCGGATCGCGGCCTTGATGCGGCGGACGCCCCGCCTACTACCCTGTCCGGTTGGGCTACTGAAAGCCGGTCTCACCCTTGTCGCGCGGCGCGAGGATGCTCGAAGGCTGACGTCCTCTCTCGTCGTCGATGGGACGAAGCTGAAGGAGGAGCTGGGCTGGAACCCTCCGATTCCGGCTTCGGACGGGCTCGCAGAGACGGTCGACTGGTATCTCCGTCTCAGAGAGAAACGAGGATCGCTTGAATTGGGTTAGCTGCCTATCTCCGATCGTTGCGGTGTGCATTGCCTTCGCGCTGACTCCGTGGGTTCTCCGTCACGCAAAGCGAGTGGGGATGATGGCCCTCCCGACGGCTCGGAGTTCCCATGTTCGCCCGACTCCTCAAGGCGGAGGGATCGGCATCGTCGTTGGCTTTCTCCTCGTGGTGGCAATCCAAACGGCGAATCGCGGGCAAGTCGATGGAGTCCACATTGCCCTGCTTGGCGGCGGGGCGCTGGTGGCGCTGACCGGTTGGTTCGACGATCGCAAAGGACTGGGAAGCTACGTGCGCCTCTTGCTCTACGGCTTGGCGGCTGCGTGGGCCGTTGGGTGGCTGGGGGGATTCCCGTCGTTCCAGCTGGGTTCTGTGGAGGTCCGACTTGGTGGAGCCGGATTCTTGCTGAGTTGGGTCTTCATCGTCTTCCTCACCAACATCTACAACTTCATGGACGGAATCGACGGCATTGCTGGCGTGGAGGCAATGACGACAGGTCTCATCGGCGGCGGGCTGGTATTGATGAGCGGAGATTCGCAACTTGCTGTCCTCGCGTTTTCGCTCGGAGCGGCAAGCCTGGGTTTTCTATTCTGGAATTGGCCCCCGGCGAAGATCTTCATGGGTGATGTCGGCAGCAACTTCCTCGGGTACTCGATCGCAGTGCTTGCGATATCGTCGGAAGGGCGCGGTTCCCTGCCTGCTTCGATCTGGATCCTTCTTCTTGGCGTGTTCGTCGCAGACGGAGTGGCCACGTTCGTCCGGAGATTGATCCGACGCAAACCACCCCAGGTAGCCCACAAGACCCATGGATACCAAGGGGCAGTCCGCAAGGGCTACTCCCACGCGGAAGTGACGACGGTCGTTCTTGGCATCAACGTTGGACTCGGGGCCCTCGCGTTCGTAGGGCTTCGGACGCCAAGCCTACTGCCCTTCCTTGCTGGTGGAGCGTACTTGTTCCTCTTGATCTTGCACTGGTGGTTCTCGCCCCTGCGGCATCGCTGCGCTGGAGTGTAGGAGGGGATGCAGTTATCATGGTCTCCCTTGGATCATTCCCTGGAACATCCTAGGGGCACGCGGGGCGCGGAGGCGTAGCGAATGAGATGGAATAGGTATCTTGTGCGGGTCTTCGTTTACAACGTGCTCCTGGACGTGATCGTCCTTGGTTGCATCTTCTACTTCTCGTTTCTCCTGCGCTTCGAGGGGCAGATCCCTTGGCAGTACGTCCCAGCGTTCTTGTACGGATTGCCGCTTGCGATCGTTCCCAAGCTCCTTGCGGCGTGGTTCTTCCGTGTGTACCACGCGAGCCCGCGCCACGTTGGACTTCCATTTGCGGTCAGCGTGGCTGCAGCGGTCGCGGCGGGATCTGCCGCTTTCGCTGGGCTTCTGTACGTCATTCGTGATGTGCAGTATCTATCGGCAATCCCGCGTTCCATCCTTGCGATCGATTTCGCTCTATCGCTTCCTGGACTCGAGCTGACACGGTTTGCTGAGCGGATTGTTCTCCAAACCCGTAGACGACTTGGCAGGGGGGATCACCCTGCCAAGTCGAGGGCAATCATTGCCGGCGCCGGCGACGCAGGCGCCCAATTGGTTAAGGCGACTCAGGACGACGTGACATCTCCATACGAGATCGTCTGCTTCGTCGATGATGATCCGAGGAACCAAGGATTGAAGATCAGAGGTGTGCCCGTGCGCGGGACCATCGGCCAGCTTCCGCAGATCAGAGAGCAATTGGCTGCGGACGCCCTTCTTGTGGCGATGCCGTCGGCTCCACCTGCAGCCATCCGCGAGACCGCCGATGTGGCCAGGAAGGCTGGCTTTCCCGTCGTGCAGATTGTCCCGTCTCTGTCTGAGTTATACTCCGGCCAGATCAGCAATGCAGCGCTGCGTGAGATCCGACCTGAGGATGTGTTGGGACGAGAGAGAGTCAAGGTCGATGAAGAGCCGATTCGTGCCTTCCTTAACGGACAGACTGCTCTCGTTACTGGGGCCGCCGGATCGATCGGATCGGAGATTTGCCGTCAAGTACTCCGCTTCGGCGCGCGGCGAGTCGTCGCGGTGGACTTCAACGAGACCGGGTTATTCCACCTTCAAGACGAGATTTCGCAGCTCTTTGCCAATCAGCGGCTCACCATTGAGGTCGCCGATGTGAGAGACAGAACCCGGGTTGCAGCGATTTTCGCGGACGCTGCGCCAAGCATTGTCTACCACGCTGCTGCCTACAAGCATGTGCCGATTATGGAGGACTTCCCCTGTGAGGCGGTGAAAGCCAACGTATTCGGGACGCGAAACATGGTGGAGGAAGCTTGCAGGGTGGGAAGTAAAGTGTTTGTGCTCATCTCGACGGACAAGGCCGTGAACCCAACGTCGGTCATGGGGGCGACGAAGCGCGTTGCCGAAATGCTTGTCCGGCTTTGTGGCGCTGGCTCCAAGACCAGATGCGTTACCGTACGATTCGGGAACGTCTTGGGAAGTCGGGGGAGCGTTCTGGACACGTTCATCCAGCAGATTGAACGGCGCCAGCCGATTACGGTTACCCACCCTGACATGAAGCGGTTTTTCATGGTTGCATCGGAAGCCGTCCAGTTGGTTGTTCAGGCGAGCGTGATCGGCCAAGACGGAGACCTAATGGTGCTGGACATGGGAGAGCTGGTGGGCATCGTGGATCTTGCGAAGGATCTGATCCGATTCTACGGTCTGGAGCCAGACCGCGACGTGCCGATCATCTTCACTGGAACACGTCCCGGGGAGAAGCTGTTAGAGGAGCTTCTGACGGCCGAAGAGAACACTGACAGGACGTCGCACGAGCGCGTGTTGGTCGCCAAGATCGGGACTCCCGCGCCGGGTTGGGAGAAAGACCTCGTGGTGCTCGAGCGGGCGTCGCAGGAGTGCAATCCCCAGGCTGTGCTTTCGACGTTGCGAAGCCTTGTCCCAAGCTATCGAACGCCGGAGGAGGGAACCATCTCCTCGCGAAGGACTGATGGCCAAGAGCGCGCGATCGTAGACCTCTAGGGAATTGCCGCAATTCCTTCTGGTTTTCTAGGATCCGGCAGGCTTGGCGGGCTTTACCCGACCGTAGCGGTCTTCCAGGCGAACGACATCATCGAGGTGTGGCGTCGAAACCTCTGCGATCACGCAATCCTCCAGAGATTCCATCTGATGGATGGTCCCGGGCGGAATCGACTGTGAGTCGCCAGGAGACATGACGAGATCCTGCAGCTGGGAGACTGACGGGCCGATTCTGAGGCGCAGCTTGCCCTCAAGGACATGTATCGTCTCGTCCTTTACCTCGTGGTACTGCAGAGAGAGGCTCTCTCCCGCGTGGATATGGAGGAACTTGCCGGCGTAGTGCTGGTTCAGTGCCCACAGGTGCTCGTAGCCCCACGGCTTCTCTCGTCGTGCGATGACCTGCTTCAGAGCCTCCCACCCGCCGACGTCACTCCAGCCGATGTTGGGTGCAGCGACGAGTAGGATCCGGTCGCTCTTCTCCATGACGCCACGATCGATGGACTGGCTCGGGGTAGCCTCGTAGGTTCTGTTGAGGGCTGATTCGAACTCGGGCCTCCCGAAGAGAGGCGCAAGCTTCGCCAAGGACTGGTGCAGGTCGGGCATGTACCTCTCGATCTCTTCCAGGATCGTGTCGGCTCTCCAGACGAACATGCCGCTATTCCAGAAGTAGGTTCCCTCATCAAGGAATTGACAAGCTGTCTCGTGGTCCGGTTTCTCGGTGAACCTCTCGACGCGGAGAACGCTCAGTCCCGCGGGCTCCCCGGATCCACTCCACGGCTCGACGGCATGGATGTAGCCGTAGCCTGTCTCCGGTCGATCCGGAGTGATTCCAAACGTCAGCAGGTGAGAGCCATCCGCTGCGATCTTGATTGTACCCTCGAGCAGAATCTGGAATGCTCCTTGGTCGGTGATGACGTGGTCGGCCGGCAAGGCCAGCATCACTCCTTCCGGTGCAAGGGAACGGACGATGAGGGCGGAGAGTCCTACGCATGGTGCGGTTCCCCTGCCGACGGGTTCGACGACAATGTTGGACTCCGGAAGGCCCGGCAGTTGCTCACGGACCAAGGCTGCGTGCTCGGCCCCCGTGACAACCAGGATCCTCTCTGGTGGAATCAGCGGGAGGATGCGGGCGACCGTCTCCTGAAGCATCGACCGGTCTCCCAGGAGGCGCAGGAACTGCTTCGGCTGCTCCGGTGTGCTGAGAGGCCAGAGGCGCTCTCCCTTTCCCCCTGCCATGATCACCGCGTAGGTGGTATTCATCGATCTCCCTCCCGCTTGCACTCGATCCTCTGCGTGATGAGATCGAGCTTCTCCTGCATGAGATGCGGTGTGTTCGCCTCCAGATTCAGGCGTAGTAGCGGCTCTGTGTTCGATGGGCGGACGTTGAACCACCACTCGTCGTAATCGATCGACAGCCCGTCCAGATACGAGACGCCGCCATCAGCGAAGTCTTCCTCCAACATGCGAAGCACAGACGCTGTGTCGGAGACCTGGAAGTTGACCTCCCCGGAGTGCGAGTACTTCCGAAACGGAGCAACGAGCTCTGAGAGATCTTGTCCGGTCTCGGCAAGAAGCCTGCAGACGTGGAGCATGGCGAGGATTCCGCTCTCGCAATGGAAGAAGTCCCGGAAGTAGAAGTGATACGAGAGTTCACCACCGAACAGGGCCTGACGCTCTCGCATGATCTGCTTCACGAAGGCGTGACCGACGCGGGTCTTGACCGGCTCGCCGCCGAAGGCGTGGATCACCTCGGGCACGATCCGGCTCGAACGCAAGTCGTAGAGGATATCCGCCGGGCCGTTTTCTTCGAGGAGTCTCCGAGCGAGGAGGGCACAGAGAAGATCCCCCCGTACGACGTGGCCGTTTTCATCGACGAAGCACACACGATCACCATCCCCGTCGAACGCTGCACCGATGGAGTGAGGGGTCTCCGCGATGGCCTCCTTGAGTTGGCTGAGGGTCCCCTCTTTCAGGGGATTGGCCTCGTGGTTCGGGAAGCGTCCATCAGGCTCAAAAAACAGCTCGCGATAGTCGATTGCCTGATCGCGAAGGACGCGGCGGAGAACGGGGCCGGTGATTCCGTTCCCGGTGTCGATGATCAGCGGCTTGCTCAGCTCGATAGAGAACCGTTGCGAGAAGAACCTTGCGTAGGACTCGCCGATATCACGTCGATGGATGATCGGCACCGGGCCGTCCTTCCGGCGAGCAGGTGCGCTGAGGGCTTGCTGCTTGATCTCCTTCAAGCCGGAATCGCTACCGATCGGGATCGCTCCTCTCACGACGAGTTTGAATCCGTTGTACTCACCGGGGTTGTGGGATGCAGTGATCATGGCGCCGCCAGCTGCCGCGAGCTCGTTCACAGCGAAGTAGAGCATCGGCGTGGTGGAAAGGCCGATGTCGATGACATCGTGCCCGTCGTCACACGCTCCTGCCGCAAACGCCTCGAATAGGGCGTCTGAGCTCTCCCGCATGTCCCGACCTACCACAAGCATCTTGTCAGCTGGAAGGATGCCGCATCTTGAGAATCCCCAGCCGATCCGGTACGCAGCATTCTCGTCCAGCTGGGCCGGATAGACTCCACGGATGTCGTACGCTTTAAAGATGCTCGTGTCCATCTGCATGGGGTGAATTCTACACGCGCAGTTGTGCCGCCGCATCACGCCCCCGCGTCGATGGGGCTGGCAACTGGGCAGGCAATGCCTTTGTGGGCTGTGGTTCTGATTGCGCGGCTCGCCGTGGCCTTCGAACGTAACGGTGCGGGTCTCGTGGTCGGTTGAGGCAGTGTCGCTCCGACGAGCTGAGAACAACGCGCAATGGGTTGGGCTTGGTCCCTGCGCCGCGGTATGCTGGGTGGTCTGCGATTGGGTTTGAGAAGGGATGTGAATGCTACTCTCCTTGCCAGTGGGTGCCATCGATGTCTGGGACATCCCAGTTGATGCTCCGCCGAAGGGTGCGACGGCACAATCTCTTGCCTTGACGGCAGGGGCCTGGGAGCGCCTTCCCTGGAAAGCCCGGGCTGAGAAGGGGAGGCAACGGATCGTCTCCCTGGCCCGCATTGCCATCCTCTCTCGTTACGCGGAGGCGACGACGTGGGAGCAGAAACAAGCCATCTCGGTCGACGGGCGAGAGACCCCTCCAGCAACCGAGCGTGTTCTCCGGTTCAGCGTATCTCACTCCGGTGATTGTATGCTCCTCGCAGTTGCCTGCGACGGCAGAGTCGGCATCGACATCGAGAGGCTACGGCAAGGCGTTCGTGCCGAGAACCTTGCGCGTCGCTTCTTCTCTGAGCGTGAAGGAGAAGGGTTCTTCTCCCTGGCCCTGGACGCTCGGGAGATGGCATTTTTCCGGACGTGGGTTTGCAAAGAGGCGTATCTGAAGGCAGTTGGAAGCGGGGTTGGCGTCCCGGCCGGTCTGCGGCGGTTCAGCGTCTCCGTCGGCGCGGACCGACCTCCGGCGATCTTGCATACCGAGCTCGAACCCGGGGGAGTCACGTCCTTCTCGCTCTACGACATCGACGTTCCCGAGGGCTACGTGGGTGCCTTGGCGGTTGAAGGAACGGGGCACCGGATCCGGTACGTCGATGGGAAAGGCCATGGGGCCCGTGCCTGCGGCGAAGCGGGGAGCGAGATGGGGCAGAGCATGTAGTCGCGCAGCGCGCCGGAGAGGGGCTGCTTTCACCCGTGACGAGAACGCCGAGGGCGTTCTCGTACGCGAAGAAGCGAAGCTTGTTCGCGCCAACGTCGGAGAGGGCCTGCTCCCATTTCTCGCACGCGAAGAAGCGAAGCCTCTTCGCGCCACTGTCGGAGCGCAAGCCTCAACGCTACGGTGGGGACGATTTGCGCTTTTCCTCGTACATCGCTTGGTCGGCACGGTTCAGGACGCGCTCGATCGATTCTCCGCTCTCCGGATCCCAGTGGGCCGCCCCGATCGCCACGGCGATGGGGAACTCCAGCAAGAAGCTCATTTGGCATTGAGGATCAACCCCTCAGGCGCCGTGGCGTACAACTCGATCGGAACGCCCTCGAAAAGCGAGCGATAGCGGATCTCCTGTTCTTCGAGGGCCTGCTGGGGCCCGCCGATGCCGGTCCTCTTCCGGTGCTCGTTGCGCTGACCTGCGCTTGCTGCTGACATGTAGGCTCCCAGACCACATGGCTCTTTGCGGGATGCAGGATGGAGATGGGGCTTGAAGGCGCTTTGGTCGCTGCGACGAGGCGGTGCCTACCGGTCTGACGGGCTGCGCTTGGGTAGGACACCCGGAGAGACACGGCGCGGTCCGTCGGGTCGGGCTGACGGAGGTTACCTCGAGCCGGTATCGAGCCCGACGAGGTCGCGGGACGCGAGGATCGCCGGGTTCAAACCTCTCGAAACGGCCAGCATGCGTGATGGGCTCCAATCTCTCGATCGCCGTGACGTACTTGGGCCATGCTTTCACCAAACGCAGGCAGGCCACCGCGTGCCCTCGACTCTTCCTATGCTGCGTGGTGAACCCGGACCAGAGCGCCTCATCTCTGCGTTCTCTGCGGCGAGATCTGGTACCGGCTGCCGGCAAGGGGAGCGTCTACGCGATGAGGGCAAGCGCTTCTCCCCGTTGCGCCGGATCGGCGTAGAAGCTCCCCCGGATCGCCGAGGTCACCATCTTCGTCCCGGGTTTCTTGACCCCCCGAAGCGTCATGCACAGGTGCGTCGCCTCGATCCGGACGAGGACACCCAGTGGATCGATCTTCCTCACCAACGCGTCGGCGACCTGCGAGGTGAGTCGCTCTTGCAGCTGCGGGCGGGATGCGGCGATGTCGACGGCGCGGGCGAGCTTGCTCGCGCCGACGATCCGTTTGTCTTTCGGGATGTAGACGATGTCGGCCGTCCCGACGAACGGAAGGAAGTGATGCTCGCAGATCGAGAAGAACGGGATGCCCTTCAGGACGATCATCTCCTCGTACGGCTCCTGGTAGAGCACCTCGAGGGCGTCGGCGGGGTCCTGGTCGATCCTGCCGAAGAACTCGGCGTACATCGCGGCGACCCGCCGCGCCGTGTTGTCAAGGACCTCCGGATTGAGGCGATCCGACCCGATCCCGCCGAGGATCTCCTGCATCCCGCGTTCGATTCGATCTCGATCCATCGTTTATCCCTCCCGCATGCCACAGGATAGATGACACCTGCCCGCCCGACAACAGAGCGGCGCCGGATGATGCGAAACGCCTTACTCCAGTTGCGCTTGAGGAACGCGAGCCGCTTTCCTACACTCTTGCGGCGCCGAGGACAAGCGCGTGACGTTCCGTCGCGAAGCGAGCGAGGAGGCACGGATGTCGACACCAACAGGATACCGGATCATCGCAGAGATGCCGTACGAGCCCAAGCCGGCCGAGAGAGGCTACACGG